>Ga0207695_10001700_pt1 | contig 35278 bp, 28 predicted proteins | sample KBSC54metaG_FD_184354 | JGI IMG/M metagenome (GOLD analysis project Ga0207695, IMG submission 184354) | Corn rhizosphere microbial communities from Kellogg Biological Station, Michigan, USA - KBS C5-4 metaG (SPAdes) (version 2) | ecosystem: Host-associated > Plants > Roots > Rhizosphere > Soil... | reverse complement strand
CGGCCAGATCGGCGGCGTGGCCCGCGCCGCCGATCTGGCCGACGTGCCCGAGCTGTTGCGCGCGCGCATCCTGGAAGGCGAGAAGGTCGTCGACGAGTGGGCCATGCCGGCCGAGGAGGCGAGCCGCGCCCGGGAGGCGCCGCCCAACCTGGTCGAGCTGCCGGGCTCGCGGCCGGGCGCGCCCCGCATGCTCGAGCTGACGTTCGGCATCGATCGCCAGGTGTACGCCGACTTCCTGTCGCTGCGGCAGGCCGTCGAGCAAGAGCACGAGCTGGATCGGCTGCTGCCGCTGTTGTTGCCGGGCGTGTTCCGCGGGGTGGCGCTGGAGATCGCCATCGTGCTGGTCATCGCCATGGGCATCGGCCTGTTCGTCGCCCGCCGCGCCACCCGCCGGGTCGCGAACCTGCGCGCCGCCGCCTCGCGGGTGGCGCAAGGCGATCTCTCCGTGCGCGTGGCCCCCACCGGCCGCGACGAGCTGGATGACCTGGCCCGCGCCTTCGACCGCATGGTGGCCGAGCTGGACGACGCGCGCTCGCGCCTGGAGTACCTGCAGAAGGTCTCCGCCTGGCAAGAGGTGGCCCGCCGGCTGGCCCACGAGATCAAGAACCCGCTGACGCCCATCCAGCTGGCCGTGCAGGAGCTGCGGTCGCAGTACCGGGGCGGGGATCCCGCCTACCAGCGGCGCCTGGACACGGCGGGCGACGTGCTGGACGAGGAGATCGGCTCGATCCGGCGCCTGGTCGACGACTTCTCGGCGTTCGCGAAGCTGCCCAAGGTCGAGCCCAGCCCGGTCGACCTGGGGGCGCTGGTCGACGACTTCGTGCGCGCGCACCCCGAGTGGGGCGGGCGGATCCACGTCGACCGCGCGCCGCTGCCCGTGCAGGCGCTGTGCGACAAGATGCTGCTGCGCCGGGTGCTGACGAACCTGGTGGAGAACGCCGTGCAGGCCGCCGAGGGCGCGGGCCGCGTCCCCGCGGTGCGCCTGGGCATCACCGTCGAGCCCGGCAGCGACACGGCGGCGATCTACGTCGACGACAACGGCCCCGGGGTCGCCCCGGCGGCGCGCCACCGGGTCTTCGATCCCTATTTCACGACGAAGGAGAGCGGCACGGGGCTGGGCCTGGCCATCGTCCGCAAGATCGTGATCGATCACGGCGGCGACGTCAGCGTCACCGAGGCGCCAGCCCCGTTCGGCGGCGCGCGGTTCCTGGTGGCGCTGCCGGCGCTGGCGGCGGCGCCGCCGGGGTGATCAATCCCGGGGGCGCAGGGGATGGCGCCGCCCACCCAGCCGCAGCGCCGGTGGCTGGCCGTCCTCCAGCACGTCCGCCAGGGCCGCGGCGGCTGCGGTCGCCAGGCGCGCCTGCAGCTTGCCGCCCCGGACCGCGCAGCGCATGACGCCCGCGCCGTCGATGGTCAGCGTCCCGGGGTCCAGCTCCTCCTCCGCGCCGTCGGACAGCGTCAGCAGCACGCGTTCGCCGTCCACGCGCGCGCCGCGCGCCACCAGCGGCGTGTCGTCGACGTCCACGTAGGCGAAGCGCCGGTCGTCCAGCCGCAAGACGATCCGCCCGTCGGGCAGGCGATCCAGCCAGCGGAACAGCGCCTGGCGTAGCCCCTCGTGGAGCACCGGGGCGCCTTCGTGCTGGAACTCCCCTTCCCTGTCTATGCGGATGCCCGACTGGCGCAGGCGCTCGATGACCGCCGGATCCAGGTTGGCCATGGTCCGTGAAGCATGACCGCCCGCGCCGCCCGCGTCACGCCGGAGCTCACCTCACCTCCGGCGGGCAGGCGATGCGGAGCGCCTTCACCGCGGGATGTTCGTCCCTCGGGTCTAGGCCGCGGCGAGCAGCTGGGTCAGGACCGCGATGCGGTCCTTGCTCCACAGCTTCTCCTTCTTCAGCCGGGCCCACTCCACTTGCTCGTCGCTGGTCAACGAGAGGTGGCGTTCCAGCTCTTCGAGCCGCTTCTTTATCTCGCCGTGGCGCGCTTTCAAGCGAAGGATTTCGGTGGTGGGGTCCGTCCCCCCGTTCGCGACCTCGATGCCCTCTCGAAAACGCTCCATGCGGGATTCCTCCGTAGAAGCGGCCTTCACGGCCGATGGATCAAGGATATAGCCGCGACCGCCCAGATCAACAGGACGCCTCGTCATACCGGCCCGTACTCCGGTACGGAAAAGCGCCCGGGTCCCCGGAAGGCGATTCCCCGGCCCCCGGCCTCCTTCCCGCCTTGCTGACGCGAGGAAGTTTCTTACGTTGCCTCGGACATGGAAGAAGCTCGGCGGATCCCGGTCGCGACCTATCGCGTGCAGCTGACGAAGGACTTCACCTTCCGCCAGGCGACCCAGCTGGTCGACTACTGGCATGACCTGGGGATCACCGACCTTTACGCGGCGCCGTTCCTGAAGGCGCGCCCGGGCAGCGTCCACGGCTACGACGTGGTCGACCCCACCACGCTGAACCCCGAGATCGGTGACGAGGAGGACCTGCGCCGCCTGCACGAGGCGCTGGCCGGGCACGGGATGGGGCTGGTGATGGACGTGGTGCCCAACCACATGTGCATCAGCAGCAACGACAACGTCTGGTGGAGCGACGTGCTCGAGAACGGTCCCAGCTCGCCGTTCGCGCGCTACTTCGACGTGGACTGGCGACCGCCCAAGACCGAGCTGCGCGACAAGGTGCTGCTGCCCATCCTGGGCGATCAGTACGGCAAGGTCCTGGAGGCGGGCGACCTGCAGGTGCACGAGGCCGGGGGGGCGTTCGTGGTCGAGTATTACCAGCGCCGGCTCCCCATCGGCCCCGGGACGTACCCGCTGATCTTGCGGGGCGCGTTGGAGCGGCTGGGGCGGCGCGAAGGCGACGGCACGAACGCCTGGCGGTCCCTGGCGGAGGCGATCGCGCTCGCCGAATCGCTGCCCTCGCGCGAGACCACGGGCGCCGACGACGTGGCCCGCCGCCAGCGCGACAAGGAGGTGCTGAAGGCGCGGCTGCGCACCCTGCTGGCCGAGGCGCCGGGCGTCCGCGCCGCGCTGGACGACGAGCTGCGGGAGCTGAACGGCACCAAGGGCCAGCCGCGCAGCTTCGACCGGCTGGAGGCGCTGCTGGCCGTCCAGGCCTACCGCCTCAGCTTCTGGCGCGTCGCCGCCGAGCAGATCAACTACCGCCGCTTCTTCGAGATCAACGATCTCGCCGCCATCCGCATCGAGGAGCCCGAGGTGCTGGCCGCCGTCCACGGAAAACCGCTGGAGCTGCTGCGCAAGGGATGGGTCACCGGACTGCGCGTCGATCACGTGGACGGGCTGCGCGAGCCCCGCCGCTACCTCGACGAGCTGCGCGAGAAGACGGGCGGCGCCTACGTCGTCGTCGAGAAGATCCTGGGGCGTGACGAACGCCTGCCCCGCGCCTGGGCCACCGAGGGCACCACCGGCTACGAGTTTCTCAACATCGTGAACGCGCTGTTCGTGGCCCGCTCGGGCGAGCGGGCGCTGCGCAGCCTGTACGACGGCCTGCGCACCGTGCGCGGACCGCTGGCCGAAGTGGTGTACGAGGCCAAGCGTCTGGTGCTGAGCGCGTCCATGTCCAGCGAGCTGTCGGTGCTGGCCCGCCGCCTGGATCGCATCTCGGAGCAGCACCGCTGGTCCCGCGACTTCACGGCGGGGACGTTGCTGCAAGTCCTGGCCGACACCATCGCCTGCTTCCCGGTGTACCGGACCTACATCGCCCAGGGCGACACCGAGGTCGCGCCGCAGGAGCTGCAGTACATCCGCGAGGCGCTGTTGCGCGCGCGCCGCCGGAATCCCACCATCGATCCGTCGGCGTTCGACTTCCTGGCCGAGGTCCTGCTGATGCGCGATCCGGACGGGCTGAGCGAGGCCGATCGCGCCGCGCGCCGCGACTTCGTGCTGCGCTTTCAGCAGCTGACCGGCCCGGTGATGGCCAAGGGACTGGAGGACACGTCCTTCTACCGGTACTTCCCCCTGCTGTCGCTGGACGAGGTCGGCGGCGATCCGGATCGTTTCGGGATCACCGTCGCCGAGTTCCATCGCCTGATGGAGGAGCGGGCACGCGAGCGGCCGGGCGGCCTGTCGGCCACCAGCACGCACGACACCAAGCGGGGCGAGGACGCGCGCATCCGGCTGGACGTGCTCAGCGAGCTCCCGGAAGAATGGGCGGCGGCCGTGGCGGCCTGGCGGGAGGCAGCGGCACGGTTCAAGACGCGCGTCGACGACCAGGCGGCCCCCGACGCGGACGACGAGTACTACGTGTACCAAACGGTGATGGGCGCGTTGCCGTACGGCAAGCTGGACGCGTCCGCGCTGCAGGCGTTCGTCCCCCGCGTGCAGGCGGCCGTGCAGAAGGCGTTGCGCGAGGGCAAGCGCAACTCGAGCTGGACGGCCGTCAACGAGGCCTACGAGGAGGCCACCGCGAAGTTCGTGGCCGCGGTGCTGGACCCGGCGGGTCCCGTCTGCCCGGCGCTGTCGGCCTTCGTGGCGCGGATACAGCCGGCCGCCGCGCTGGCCTCCCTCAGCCAGCTGACCTTGAAGGTCACCGCCCCCGGCATCCCGGACTTCTTCCAGGGCACGGAGCTGTGGACCCTGGACATGGTCGACCCGGACAACCGCCGGCCGGTCGACTTTCAGGCCCGCATCGCGCTGCTGCGCGATCGCCCGCGACAGGGCGGCGCGGAGCTGCTATCTGCGCTGCGCGCCGGCGACGCCGACGGTCGCAGCAAGCTGTGGCTGACGGCGGCGCTGCTCGACTGCCGCCGCCGCGAGGGTGACCTGTTCACGCGCGGCGCCTATCTGGCGCTGGCCCCCGAGGGGCCGCGCCGGGAGAACGTGGTGGCGTTCGCGCGCCGCTGGCAGGGCCGCGCCGCCGTCGTGGTGGCGGGGCGCTTCTTCGCGCAGCTGCCCGACCTGCTGGCCGAAGGCGCGTCCGCCGCGGAGGTCTGGAGCGAGACGAAGGTGGCGCTGCCGCCGGAGCTGCCGGTCACCACCTGGACCGACGTGCTCTCCGGCCGCAGCGTCACCGCCCGCGACGGCGGCCTGGCGCTGTCCGAGCTGCTGGGCACGGTGCCGTTCGCGCTGCTGGTGGGCGACGTGACGGCGGCGTGATCAGCGGGGCGTCGCCTCGAAGCGCGCGATCTCTTCCTTCTGCGCCAGCAGGAAGTCCAGCTCGTCCTGGCCGTTCATCAGGCAGTAGCGCGCGAAGGGGTCGATGTCGAACTTGATCGCGGTGCCGTCGGACAGCGCCAGCGTCTGCTTGTCCAGCGACACGGTGACGTCCATCCCCGGCGCCGCCAGCAGCTTGGCGTGGGTGGCCTTGTCGACGACGATGGGCAGCAGGCCGTTCTTCAGCGAGTTGCTCTTGAAGATGTCGGCGATCGACGTGCTGACGATGGCGCGGAAGCCGTAGTCGTAAAGGGCCCACGGCGCGTGCTCGCGCGACGAGCCGCAGCCGAAGTTGTCACCAGCCACCAGCACGGCGGCGCCCTTGGCGCCAGGCTTGTTCAGGATGAAGTCGGGCTTCTCCTTGCCCTCGGCGTCGTAGCGCCAGTCGGCGAACAGGTGCGCGCCGATGCCGACCTTGCTGGTCACCTTCAGGAAGCGCGCCGGGATGATCTGATCGGTGTCGACGTTCTCGATGGGCAGAACGACCGTCTTCGTCTGAAACGTCCGGATGGGGTCCATGTCGATGTCTCCTTGAAGCTTCAGCCGACCAGTTGTCGCGCGTCCGTGATGCGCCCCGTGACGGCCGCCGCCGCCGCGGTCAGCGGGCTGGCCAGGAACGTGCGGCCCCCGGCGCCCTGCCGTCCTTCGAAGTTGCGGTTGCTGGTGCTGACCGCGTACTGGCCCGGGCGCAGCTGATCGCCGTTCATGGCGATGCACATCGAGCAGCCCGCCTCGCGCCACTCGGCGCCCGCATCGAGAAAGACGCGGTCCAGCCCCTCGGCCTCGGCCTGCTTCTTCACCCGCTGCGACCCGGGGACCACCATGGCGCGCACGCCGCTCGAGACCTTGCGGCCCTTGAACACCGACGCCGCCTCGCGCAGGTCCGAGATGCGCGAGTTCGTGCAGCTGCCGATGAACACGACGTCGATGGCCTTGCCCAGCAGCGGCTTGCCCGCCTCGATGCCCATGTAGCCCAGCGCCTTCTCCATGGTGGCGTTCTCGGGGGCGGGGACCGCGGCGCTGATGCCGATGCCCATGCCGGGGTTGGTGCCGTAGGTGATCATCGGCTCCAGCTTGGCGGCGTCGAACTTCTCCTCGCGGTCGAAGGTCGCGTCCGCGTCGGTGGGCAGCCGCTTCCACGCCTCGACGGCGCGGTCCCAGTCGGCGCCCTGCGGGGCGCGGGGGCGGCCCGCCAGGTAGTGGAACGTGACGTCGTCGGGCGCCACCATGCCGGCGCGCGCGCCCGCCTCGATCGACATGTTGCAGACGGTCATGCGCTCTTCCATCGACAGGGCGCGGATCGCCGAGCCGCGGTACTCGATGACGTGGCCGGTGCCGCCGCCGATGCCCAGCCGCGCGATGACGGCCAGGATGATGTCCTTGGCCGTCACGCCGGGGCGCAGCTTCCCCTCGACGGTGATGGCCATGGTCTTGGGCCGGTTCTGCAGCAGGCACTGCGTGGCCAGCACGTGCGACACCTCGCTGGTGCCGATGCCGAACGCCAGCGCGCCGAACGCGCCGTGGGTGCTGGTGTGGCTGTCGCCGCAGACGATGGTCATCCCCGGCTGCGTCAGGCCCAGCTCGGGGCCGATGACGTGGACGATGCCCTGCCCCTCGCTGCCCAGCGCGAACAGCTCGATGCCGAACTCCTGGCAGTTCCGCTCCAGCTGGCTCAGCTGCTTCTCGGCCTGGCTGTCCAGGATCTTGAACTTGCCGTCCGCGCCGCGCGGCGTGGTGGGGATGGAGTGGTCCATCGTCGCCACGGTGCGGGCGGGCTGGCGCACCGTCAGGCCGCGCTCGCGCAGCCAGGTGAACGCCTGCGGCGAGGTCACCTCGTGAATGAGGTGCAGGTCGATGTACAGCACCGCCGGCGTATCGGCGGTCTGCGGCCGGACGAGGTGGCTATCCCACAGCTTGTCGAACAACGTGCGCGGCTTCGTCGTCATGGTCCCCAATGTGACGGCGGGGCCCCCCGCAGTCCAGTGACAACTGGTTGCCGCCATCGTTAAGCGTGGCTTAACATTCACGGCATGGACGCGGCGCTGCTTCCGGCCCTGCAGGACGTGCTGGTGGTGGCGCAGACCGGCGCGGTGGCCGAGGCGGCCCGCCGCCTGCACAAGACCTCGTCGGCGGTGTCGCAGCAGATCCACCGCGTCGAGCAGCGCTTCGGCGTGACGCTGTTCGACCGGGTGGGCAGGCGCCTGCGGCCCAGCGCCGCCGGCGAGGCGCTGCTGGGCGCCCTCACCCGCCTGTTCTCCGAGGCCAGCTCGGTCGAGGCGCTGCTGGAGGAGCTGGCCTCGGCGCGCGTGACCACCCTGCGCGTGGCCTCCGCCGACTACCTGGGCGAGGCGCTGCTGCTCCCCATCCTGCGCCGCCTGTTCGACGACCACGTCCCGCTGCGGTTCGAGATGACGACCATCAACTCGCCCGAGGCGCGCCGCCTGGTCGGGGCGGGACACGTGGACGCCGCCGTGATCAGCACCGATCGCGCGCTGGGCGCCGACGAGCTGGCGCTGTGCCGGCAGTCGTTCTGCTGGGTGGCGCCGCGGCCCGCCCGCGGGCCGGCCCGGCCCCCCACGACGCTGCTGGCGCGCGAGCCCCTGCTGCGCCTGGGGGCGGGCAGCCAGGGGCGGCGGCTGCTGGACGAGTACCTGGGCCGCACCGGGGTGCGCCCCGCCTCCACCATCGACGTCCCCAGCGTGTCGCTGCTGCTGTCGTACGTCAGCAGCGGCCTGGGCGTGGGCCTGGCCCCCAGCCTGGCCACGAACCGCGTCGATCGCACGAAGGTGTCGATCGAGCCTGCCGACGTCCCCGACGTCGAGGTACGTCTGATGCTGCACCCGGCGCTGAAGCGCACGCCGGCCGTGCGGCGCTTCATCGACGAGCTGGTGGCGGAGGCGCAGCGCGCCACGGCCTCGCCCCCCACCAGGTCACGTCGCCGCTGAGGGCGCCAGGCACGGCCCATGCTATCCGTCACGGCCATGGACCACGGGAGCCGCGTTCTCGACGTTCGCCGCCGCGCCTCATCGTGTGAGCGCGACATTCCGATCCGGACCCCGTCCCGCCGTCGGCTTCCCCTGCTCGCCTTGCTTCCCTTGCTCGCCTGCTTGTCCTGCGCATCGGATCACACCGATGCGCGCGGCGACGCCGGGCCGGTCTGCCGCCCCGCGCCCCCTTGCCCCACGGGGTGGTTCCAGTACAGCGACTCGGCCTGCTCGCCGCCGGCGCTGGGCAGCGGGCCCGGGTGCTCCTCCAACGGCGACGGCCTCTGTTACAAGACCTGCAACAGCGACGACGACTGCCGCGGTGTCGGGTTCTCGACCTGCGGCTCGCTCACCTTTTACCAGGGCACCGACGAGGGGAGGCAGCGACCGGCTTGCATCGCCCCGCCGCCCTCGTCCGCTCCCCCGCTCTGCGCGGACGCCGCGGTCGATTGAGCCGCCGCGCCCGGCCTGGCCGCGGTCGACGCGCGAGCCCCCGAGCTGGCGCTTCTGATAGAACCTGACGCCATGCTGCGACAGGTCCCCGCTGACGGCGCCAAGATGGCCGAGGCCGTCTGGATCGATCTGCTGGACGCCACGCCCGAGGAGCGCGCCGCCGTCGAGGCGGCCACCAAGCACCGGCTGCCCACCAAGGCCGAGATCGAGGAGATCGAGTCGTCCAGCCGCGTCTACACCGAGCAGGGCGCGCTGTACCTGTCGACGCCCATCTTGACCGGCAGCGACTGTGTCAGCGACATCCCCACCACCATCGGGTTCGTGGTGACGCCCGAGCGGCTGATCACGCTCCGCTTCGCCCCGTTCCCGGCGTTCGACGCCCTGATGAAGAGCGCCGAGCAGCGCCCGCAGCCCACCATCTACGACCTGTTCCTGCGCACGCTGGAGATGATCGTCGACTACACCGCCGACGCGCTGGAGCACGCCAGCGCCAAGCTGGAGGCGATCTCGCGGGCGGCCTTCCGGGGCGAACGCCCGCCCGGTGCCAGGCCGCAGAAGACCAGCGACGAGCTACGCGGCGGCCTGCGCTCGCTGGGGCGCATCAGCGACGGCATCTCTCACCTGCGCGACACCCTGCTGGGCCTGGGGCGCATCGCCGCCTTCGTGCAGGAGGCGGGCGGCAAGCAGGCACAGGACCAGGACATCGCCATGCGGCTGCGCGCCATCCGCGTTGACATCGCCTCGCTCACGGACTACGAGGGTCACCTCACCTCGAAGCTGCAGCTGCTGCTGGACGCCACGCTGGGCTTCATCAGCATCCAGCAGAACGACATCGTGAAGATGCTGACCGTCGTCTCCGTCGTCGGCGTGCCGCCGGTGCTGATCGTCGGCATCTACGGCATGAACTTCAAGTTCATGCCCGAGTTGAACTGGCACCTCGGCTACCCCTTCGCGCTGGCGCTGATCGTCGTCAGCGCGCTGGTCCCGCTGGCCTGGCTGAAGTGGCGCGGCTGGATGTGAGCGCCGGGCGACGCCCGTCACTCCGCGGCCTCGGAGCGCGCCGCCGCCGTCGCCTCTCGCGCCGGCCGTAACGTCAGCACCGCGATCTCGGGGAACACCCCCAGGCGGATGGGCGGCCCCGTCGTCCCCAGGCCGCGGTTGACGTACAGCGACGCCGGACCGTCGTGGTAGAGGCCCGTCGTGAACCGCGTGATGATGCGGGCCAGGTTCACCTTGCGCGCGAACAGCGGCAGCCCCAGCTGCCCGCCGTGCGTGTGCCCGGACAGCGTCAGGTCCACGCCATGCGCGGCCGCCTCGGGGAACAGCGCCGGATCGTGGGCCAGCAGCACGGCGGGCACGCCCGCGGGCCGGTTCGCCAGCGCCCGGTGCACGTCGTGCCGGCCGGTCCAGGTGTCGTCGACGCCGGCCACGAACAGGCGCGCGCCGGCGTGCGGCACCTCGACGCCGCGGTTGCGCAGCACCGTCAGGCCTTCGGAGACCAGCGCCTGGGCCAGCGCCTCGCCGTCGGCGAAGTAGTCGTGGTTGCCCATGCAGGCGAACACGCCGTGCGGCGCCCGCAGCTGCCCCAGCGCCGAGGCGACCACCGGCACGAAGGCGTCGCCGCTGGCGATCAGATCGCCGGTCACCGCGACCAGATCCGGCCGCAGCTGGTTGACCGCCGCGATCCAGCCCGCCACACGCGGGCCGCTGGCGAACGGGCCGCAATGCAGATCCGAGATCTGCGCGATGCGAAAGCCGTCGAACGCCGCCGGCAGGCCCTCGACCGGGATGTCCCGCTCCTGCAGGCGCGGGCGCTGCGCCAGCGTGCGGAAGGCCGCCACGACCGCCAGGGCCAGGGCGCCCAGCAGCGCGCGGTCGGCGTCGAGCGAGAACAGCCGCGCCACCAGCAGCACGACCGGCACGATCAGCAGGAACAGCAACGACACCGTCCACCAGCCGAAGAAGGGCCACAGCGTGCCGTACAGCCGCCAGCGACCCGGCGCGCCCCACAGCGACCGCGGGCCGAGCAGGTTCGTCAGGAACCCGGCCGTCAGCACCGCGCCCAGAACTCCGAACGGCCAGGCGTGCCCGGTCAGGTGCCCCAGCGCGAGGACCAGCGGAACCTGCACACCCAGCGCGATGAGCAGCGCCAGCACGATGAACGGCCCCCGCCGCCGGGGACCGTGGCGCCCCCGCCTGGCCGGCGCGGCCTTGCTTCCCTCGGCCATCGCGTAACTCTGAAGGCCGATCCGGCCCGGAACAAATGAAATTGCGTGAAGAAACGCCGGCGCGCGCGCCGCACGCGCTGGGCAACCTACCGCTTGGGCCGGGTGATGTCGGGCGCGCGTCCGTAGGCGGGAACGACAGAGTTCAGGTCCTCGAAGTCGCCCTGCCGGAACCGTTCCGTGGCGTAGGCGGCCACGGAGGTGGCGCTGGGGCCCGCCACGTCCACGAAGCGCGCCCGCGCCCCCAGCGCGTCCTGCAAGGCGGCGCGGTAGCGAACCGCGCCCGTGCCCGCGAACACCAGCGTGCCCTGGCCCGGCGCCACGTCGGCGATGGCCACCGGCGCGACCACCCAGTCCTCGCTGCGCCGCTCCGGCGCGCCACCGGAGGGCGCGAACGCCGCCGCGTAGATCTGCCCCTTGCCGGCGTCGAGACAGGGCAGAAGCCAGGCGGCGTCCCCGTCCGCCGCCACCATGTCGCGCGCCAGCGCCTGCAGGGACGACACGGTCATCAGCGGGATCCCGAACGGCAGCGCGAAGCCCTTGGCCACCGCGAAGCCCACCCGCAGGCCGGTGAAGCTGCCCGGCCCGGCGCCGCAGGCGATGGCGGCCAGCTCGGACAGCGCCACCCCGGCGCGCGCCGTCACGTCGACGCACAGCCGCAGCAGGTTCGACGAGTGGCGCTCGCTGGTGGCGGAGGCCTCGGCCAGACACGCCCCGCCGTCGATGTCGAACACGCCCACGCGCGCCACGGGTGTCGAGGTCTCGAGGGCCAGCAATCTCTTCTGTTTCATCTTGTCTGTTTCGTCTCGTTCTGATCAGCGTGGCAGAAGGTACCGGACCACGTCGTTGCGCAGGGCGAATAACATCAACACCGCCACGATCACCAGCCCGATGTACGAGGCGATCTCGCGCGCCCGCACCGAGGGCGGCCGCCGCTTGAAGAGCTCGATGGTGAAGAACACCAGCAGGCCGCCGTCCAGGATGGGCACGGGCAAGAAGTTCAGCAGCGCCAGGTTGATGCTGAGCAGCGCCATCAGCCACAGGTACTGGTCGACGCCCTGCTCGGCGGCCACGCCCGCGACGTAGCCGATCATGATGGGGCCGCCCAGCGCCGACAGCGGCACCCGCCCGCGCGCGATCTGCACGAAGCCCTGCCCCATCACCGCCACGATGTGCCCGGTGCGCTCGAACGCGTGGGTGACCGCGTAGCCGAACCGGTTCTGGATCGGCACCGGCGCGTCGGTGCGCCAGGCCAGGCGGTTCAGCGCGCCGAACACCAGGCGCTGCTCCTCCTGGCGGTAGGCGTCCATCTCCGAGCGGGTCTCCTGCCGGAAGCTGGACTGATGGCGCACGCCGCCCGGGGACACCCAGGCGATCTGGAACGTCCTCTCCGGGTTGGCGGCCAGCTTCTGCCGCAGCAGATCCCAGCTTCCGATCGGCTTGCCGTCCAGCTCGACGATGCGATCCCCGCGCCGGACGCCGATCGTGTCGGCCGGGCTGCCCGGCTCGACGGAGAACACGAACAGCTCGGCCGACAGGATCCCGGTCTCGTAGCTGCGGTGTCCGGCGGCGTCGAAGACGGGGTTCGGGATCACCACCGCCGTGCCCGGCTGCTGGATCTCGACGTGCGCGAACGGGATCGCGGAGTAGCCGCCGCGCAGGTACGTCACGCGCAGCGGCGAGGCGCCCACCCGATCGATCACCTTCTGGAACTCGGTCCAGGTCGACACCGGGTTGCCGTTGACGGCGGTGATGAAGTCGAACGTCTTCAGCCCCGCCTGCGCCGCCGGCGAGCCGGGATCGATGACGCCGATCTCGGGCAGGTGAAACCGCGGCGAGATGCCGATCCAGCCGACCGATTCGGGGATGCCCAGCGCGCCCGGGCGCTCGATCTTGACGGGCGTCACGTCGCGCTCCTCGACGTCGGTTCCGCGGCGGATCTGGAAGCGGCGGGGGCGGTTGGGGCCCCGGGCGATGACGTCCTCCAGCTCTTCCCAGTAGCGGATCCGCTTGCCGTCGATGGCCTCGACGCTGTCCCCGGGCAGCAGCCCCGCCGCCGCGGCCGGGTAGTCGGGCAGCACCGTCCCCAGCGTGGGCGGCAGCAGCGTCCGCTGGCCGGCGTAGTGCACGAAGTAGATCAGCAGCGGCAGCACCAGATTGAACACCGGCCCCGCGATCACGATCGTGTAGCGCTGCCACAGCGGCTTGGTGGCCAGCGCCCGCGGCCGATCCCGCGGCGCGATGGCCTCGGTCGGATCCTCCCCCAGCAGACGCACGAAGCCCCCCAGCGGCACCAGCGACAGGCGGTACTCCGTCTCGCCCCAGGTGAAACCGAACAGCCGCGGCCCGAACCCCAGCGAGAACCGCAGCACCTTCACGTCGAAGAGCCGCGCGCACGCGAAGTGCCCCAGCTCGTGCACCAGGATCAGGGCTCCCAGCAGGATGACGACGGCAGCCGCCCAAACAAGAAGGTTCATCGCGTGAAGATCGAAGCGCCTGGGGACGCATTCATACCTCAGCGGGCCGGCGCCGTCAGGTTCAAGTCGCCCCGGGAAACGGCCGAGATCCAGTCGACACCCCGCGCCGCGCCCGGCCCATGACGATGTTGCCCAGATCCAGACCGCGTCCCCTCAAGCCGGCCGGCGACAAGCTGGCGCGCGAAGGCGTGGCCAAGGCCGGCGCCCAGTCGCTGGCGGCCCGGGTGGACGAGCTGGAGAAACGGCTGGAGCGCGTGCGCGCCACCTACGAGGCGTACTTCCTGGGCCTGGAACGGCGGCCGCCCGAGATGGCGCGGCAGCAGCTGCACCACAAGCTGCTGGAGTTGCAGGGGGTGCCCATCGTCAACACGGCGCTGCGCTTTCGCTTCCAGAACCTGGTCCAGCGATTCACGCAGCTGGCCGGCCACTGGAACCGCACCATGCGCGAGATCGAGGCCGGCACGTACCGCCGCGACCTGGAGAAGGCGGCCCGCCACATGGCCGCCCGCGACGGCGCCGACGAAGTGTAATGCGAGGGTGAGGCGAGGCTAGCGCCGTCGCGCCACCGACCGCGCGTCGCCCGCTGAAATCGGGGTAGACTGCCCTCTCACCGTCGATCACCGCTGCGACGGAGGGAGGGTAAGCACATGAGGAAGGTTTCGTTGTTCGTGGCCGTGTTGGTGGGGGGAACGCTCTGGACAGCCGGGGCCGCGTGGGCCGACGTCGCGCCGCGTGACGCCTGCACGTCACCAGGGCAGCCGTGCCAGGTCGCCGGACCGACCTTCGATCAGCCCGGCACTTGCCAGACGGTCACCTGCACCAGGGTTCTTCCGGATGGGGACGGGGGCATGATGACCACGACCTATGCCTGCAACCGCTGTTTCGGCGGCGGTGGCGCCGGCGGCAACATCGGAACGGGCGGCGCGGGCGGGCACGGCGGTGGCGCGGGCGGCGTCGGCGGGGGCGCGGCAGGCGCAGGGGGCAGCGCCACGGGCGGCGCTGGCGGCAGCGCCACGGGCGGCGCAGGGGGCGGCGCTGGCGGCGGGTCCGCGGGCGCGGGCGGTTCTCCGACTGCCACGGGCGGCGCCGCGGGCGGCGCGGCCGGTCAAATGGGGCCAGGTCCGAAGAAAGAGCCGTCCAAGTCCGGCTGCGCGGTGGCGGGCGGCAGCGCCGGCCTGGACGTGACGGTGCTGCTGATGCTGGGGCTGATCTTCCTGCGGCGCCGGCCCACGAAGGGATGACCGCGTTCACCGAGACGCTCGTCGAGCGGGCGCTCCGTCCGCTCGACGAGCTGCGCGGCGCCGGGCTGCGCGCGCTCGCCGGGGGCGGACCGCGCGCGCCGCTGCTGGGGGCGCTGCTTCGCCGCCGCAGCGCGCGCGTCCCCGCGCTGCTGTCGGTTCATGCGCTGGTGGCGCTGGTCCTGGCGGTCCTCGCGCCGCCCGTCTTGCTCGTCCTGGGGCCGCTGACGCTCGCCGTACCGCACGTCGCCGCGGGCGTGCGCCATCTGGTGCTCCGGCGCCTCTGGCCGCGCTGGTGGCTCGCCGGCAGCGCCCTGTTCGCCGCCGGTCTGCTGCTGTCCAGTCTTCTCGTCGTGACGCGCCAGCGGCACGCGCCCTCTCTGGCCGTCGAGCAAGGCCTCGGCGCCGCCTGGATCGTCTTCGCCGCCGCGACCGGGGGGCGCGCCGGCGCGAGACGGTGGCGCGCCTGGCTGGTGTTCGCGGGCGCCATCGCCGTCGCCGCGCTGGCCGTGGCCTGGCCGCGGGCGTTCCGCGCGGTGTTCATTCACGGACACAACCTGATCGCCGTCGTGGTCTGGGCGTGGCTGTTCCGGCGGGGCAACCGCCTGGTGTGGCTCCCCGTCGGCATCGTCCTTCTGGGCGCGACGGTGCTGGCCACGGGGACGATGATTCCGTTCGCCGTCCGCCATGGGGCCCTGTCCTTCGCAGGCCTGCATCTGTTCGTGGCCGCGGACTGGCTGGCGCCCGGACTGCCCGACGCTGCCGCGGTCGCGCTGGCGATGTCGTTCGCCTTCCTGCAGTCGGCGCACTACGCGATCTGGCTGGCCGGCGTGCCCGCCGGCGATCGCCCCGGCGAGGGGGCGCGCAGCCTGCGCGTCGCCGCCCGCGACTTCGCCGGGGACTTCCGCCCCGCCGGGGCCCTGGCCGTCGTCGCGCTGGTCGCGGTCGTCGCGGGGGCGGGCCTGCTCCACCCGGAGGCGGCGCAGCGCCTCGTCCTCTCGCTCGGGATGTTCCACGCCTGGCTCGAGCTGGCCGTCATCGCTTACGTCCTCGCGGCCGGCTCGCTCCCGGCGCACGCGCGCCTCGCCGGCGGCGCGGCCTGCCCGGGCGGTGGGGCCTGGGGGCCGACCCGGGAATCCCGGACCGAGCCGACGCGCGCGTGAGCTTCTGGGTCCTGGCGTGGCTGCGCGCCTTCGCGCTGACGGTGGCGATCGAGCTGGTCGTCGCGGTGCCGTTGCTGGCGCCCGTCGAATCAGGCCGCGCCCGCCGTATCGCGACCGTCGCGCTCGCGAATCTGGCCACGCACCCGCTGGTGTGGTTCGCGTTCCCGGGCCTGACCTTCGGCGCCGCCACGCGCCTGGTGTCGTCCGAGCTGTGGGCCTTCCTGGCCGAGGCGGCCGTCTACCGCCTGGTCTGGCCGGCCGTCAGCCTCCGTCGCGCCGCCCTGGTCTCCCTCGCCGCCAACGCCGCCTCGGTGACGGTGGGCCTGGCGATGGCGTCGGTGATGGGTCGCTAGAAACGCTCAGGACAGCTCGGCGTGTCCGGCGCTGGCCATGGCCATGGCTCGAAACGCCGCGCTCTCCCGCATCAGCTGCGCGAAGGGCGCCATGGCCTCCACCTTCCCCGCCGACAGGAAGATCAGCGCGTCGCAGCGCTCGACCGTGCTCAGGCGGTGGGCGATCACGATCAGCGTCTTGCGCCCGCGGAGCTGCTCGATGGACGACGTGACGTCCCGCTCGGTCTTGTTGTCCAGCGCGGCGGTGGCCTCGTCCAGCACCAGCAGATCGGGATCGTTGTACAGCGCCCGCGCGATCGCCACGCGCTGGCGCTGTCCACCCGACAGGCGGATGCCCCGCTCGCCGACCCGGGTGTCGACGCCGGCGGGCAGACTGTCGACGAAGTCGGCCAGCTGCGCCAGCTGCAGCGCCTCGCGCAGCCGCTGCTCGTCGACCTGATCGGGCGCGATGCCCAGCGCGATGTTGCGGCGAATGGTGTCGGCGAACAGGAACGGCGCCTGCGGCACGTAGCCGATGCGGCGCTGCCAGGCGCCGCGGGCGCCGCGGATGTCGACGCCGTCGACGGTGACCCGGCCGCTGGTCGGCTGCAGCAGGCCGAACAGGACGTCGATCAGGGTGCTTTTCCCCGCCCCCGTGGGGCCGACGACGCCGATCGATTGCCCCCGCCGGATGGTGACGCTGACCTCCCGCAGGACCAGCGGTTGATCGTCGCCGTAACGGAACGACACCCCTTCCAGCTGCAACACAGATTGGAAGTGCAGCGGAGCGCCGACGTCACCGCCTGTCGCCGGGTCGGTCTCCGCGCGGAACTCCTCGACGTGGGCGCGCAGGCGGTCGATGGCCGACGCGGCCCCGCGCACGGCGTCCACGTGCAGCAAGAACCGGTTCGCCGCCGGGATCAGGCGGAACCCGGCGTAGGCGAACAGCCCCAGCAGCGGGACCAGCTCGCGCGGGGGCTTGCCCCCCAGCGTGGCCAGGGCGATGACCAGGACGACGCAGGCCACGAAGATCGACTCGATGGCGATGCGGGGCAGGTTGATCAACCAGCCGTGATGACCGCGGGCCCGCGCCAGCGCCTCCTGGGCCTCGACGAACGTGGTGCGGAACGCCTCCTCGCGGCCCAGGATCTTGATCTCGCGGATCCCCCCCAGGGCCTCCTGCGCGTCCTTCAGGTTCTGTCGGCCCAGCTGCTCGCGGGCGCGGCCCCACTTGGTGCTGTTGCGTTTCATCAGCCGCAGCGTGGTCGCGACGAACAGCGCCAGCGCCGCCGCCGTCGCCAGGGTCACCACCGGCGCGGTCACCATCAGGATGGCCAGCAGCCCCAGGCTGACCACCGTCTCGGCGAACAGCTGCGCGGACGCGCCCAGGCCGCTGTCGACGGCGCGCTCGACGGCGACCGTCGTGTCGACCGCCAGCTCGGACGAGGTGTGGCGCAGGTGCACGGGATACGGCGCCGCCAGATAACCCGCGAAGACGCGGGTCGAGACGCCGGCGATGGTGTCCGCGACCACCCGGCTCTGTGCGCGCGCCACCGCCAGCAGGACCAGGCTGCGCGCCACGAAGAACAGCGCCACGGCGGCCCCCGTGGCCAGCACCATGCCGCGGTCGGTGGCGATCCCCAGCGCGGCCAGCATGCGCCCCCACAGGGGCATGTGCGCGGCGGCGGCCGGTTCCCCGGCTACCTTGACCAGCAGGAACACCAGGCCCGTGCCCGCCATCTCGACCACGCCCGTCAGCACCAACATGGGCCCCAGGGCCAGCCACCGGCGGCGTTCCGCCGGCGTCACCAGGGAGAACAGTTTCCGTGCGACCGTGAGCACCCGCGCCCCAGATTACACCGGACGCCGCGCGGCGCGGGCACGGGCCGCCTTCCCGCGCGCCCTGTGGCGGGCGTGAGCGCCAGCGGCGCCAAGGCGCCTCACCCGCGGTGCGGGCGCTCCCGGGGTGCCCCGTAAGCCCGCGGAATTCGCGGGGTTCGCGCTGGCGAGTCCGGGCACGCTTCCTGCTAAATCACCGGACGTCAGCGGAAAGGAGCCCATCGTGACGAACCTCAAGCACTTCATCCTCGCTCTCGGTCTCTCGGTCGCCGGTCTGGTCGCCCTCTCGCCCACCGACGCGTTTGCGCATGGGGGCGGGTTCCACGGCGGCGGCGCCGGCTTTCACGGTGGCGGCGCCGGCTTCCACGGCGGCGGCGGCTTTCACGCGGCGCCGGCCTTTCACGGCGTGGGCTACCACGGCGGCGGCGTCGCCTTCCACGGCGCGCCCGTCTACCAGGGCGGCTTCGCGCGCGGCGGCTTCGCGGCCCCTCGCGTGTACGGCGGCTACCATGGCGTCGTCGCCCCGCGGGTCGGCGTCGGCTTCGGTGTCCGCCCCGTCGGGGGCCACGTCTGGGTCCCCGGCTACTGGGGCTGGCGCGGCGGGGCCCGCATCTGGATCGCGGGCTCGTACATGATGCCGCCCACGCCGGGCTGGGTCTGGGTCGGGCCGCAGTGGTCGTGGAACGGCTACCAGTGGGTCTGGCAGGAAGGCTACTGGGCGCCCCCCTCGTACTGAGAAGGCCCCCGGCCCCTCAGACGTTCAGCTTGAAATTCGGCCTGGCGTCGCTCGACGCCAGGCCGTTTCGCACGCTCCAGTTCTCCAGCGGCGGCTCGTGCAGGATGATGAAGACGTCGGTCGCGGGGATCCCCAGCTTGCCCAGGCGCTCGACGATGCCCGCGTAAAGCGCTCGCTTCGCCTCGGTGCTGCGGCCCGGGAAGGCGAGGATCTCGATCAGCGTGTAGGCCGCGGTCCGATCGGCCGGCAGCTCGAAGTGGGCCGCGTCCAGCTCGAACAGCAGGTGACTGCGATCGTGGTCGGGGATCTTGAAGGCGGCCACCAGCGCCTCGTGCACGGCGGCGAAGATGCCCCGATTCTCTTCGTTCGGTCGGCCCGGCCCTCGGTGCACCTTGACGATCGGCATGACGGATCGTCTAGCACGACCTCCGCCGGTGGCGGTTCCCCAGGACCGCCGTACGCCTACGCGTCCGGAGCGGGGGCGGCCTCACCGGCCTCGCCGTCCGGCTCGCCGTCCCCGTCGCCCTCGACCTCTGCGGCGGCGACCTCGCCCCACACCGTTCGCTGGCGCGCCAGGCGGCCCTCGTGCCACAGCGTGTTCTCGATCAGGTCCAGCAGCGGCTTGGTGGTGTCCCGATCGTTCGCGGAGATGGGGACCACCGGCAGACCGCCCTGACGGCCCGGCCCCTCCAGCAGCCGCGCCCGGTCCTCGGGCTCCAGGCGGTCGATCTTGTTCAGCACGACGATCCGGGGCGTCTCCGCCAGGCCGCGCTCGGACAGGATCCGCTCCACGGCGGCCTGCTGCGCCTCCCCGTCGGGATCCGAGGCGTCGACCAGGTGGACGAACAGGTCGGCCTCATTCAGCTCCTCCAGCGTGGCGCGAAACGCCTGCACCAGATCCGGCGGCAGATCGCGGATGAACCCCACCGTGTCGGCGATGATGATCTCGCGCTCGCGCGGGAAGCGCAACCGCCGTGTGGTGGGATCCAGCGTGGCGAACAGCTTGTCCTCGGCCAGCACCTCGCTCTGGGTCAGCGTGTTCAACAGCGTCGACTTGCCGGCGTTCGTGTAGCCGACGATGGCCACGATGGGCAGCGCCCGCGCGTCGCGCTGGGCGCGCCGGCCCGCGCGCTGGCGGCTGTAGTGCTCGATCTCCTTCTCCAGGCGGTTGATGCGCTCGCGGGCGCGCCGCCGGTTCTCTTCCAGCTTCGTCTCGCCGGGGCCGCGGCCGCCGATGCCGCCCGTCAGGCGGCTCATCATGGTGTTCTTCTCGTGCAGGCGCGGCAGCCGGTAGCGCAGCTGCGCCAGCTCGACCTGCAGCTTGCCGTCGCGGCTCTTCGCGCGCCGCGCGAAGATGTCCAGGATCAGCATGGTCCGATCGATGACGCGCAGATCGGTGAAGTCGGCGATGGCGTGCGCCTGCCCGGGCGTCAGATCCGGGTCGAAGATCAGCACCTGCGCGTCGACCTGCATGGCGCGGATCAGGATCTCCTCCAGCTTGCCGCGGCCGACCAGCGTCTTGGGATCGGCCTCAGGCCGTCGCTGCTCGACGATGCCGGTGACGCTCACGCCGGCGGTGCGGCAAAGCTCCTTCAGCTCGGCCACGCGCGAGGCCTGGCTGGCGCCGGAGCCGCCGCTGCGCTTCCGGACGTCGACCACGACCAGCAGCGCCCGGTCGTGGCCGTCGGTGGCGACGCCGGTGGGCTGGGCGCGTTCGAACTCCTCCTCCAGCGCGCCGACCAGCGCCTCCACGTCCAGGTCGTTGCGGTGAAAGGGCGCCGCCGGCAGGATGCGCCAGGGTTTCTGGTTGGGCTCCCCGGCGACCACGGGCAGCAGGTGCGCCAGGTGCAGATCGGCGGGCCGGCCGTCGGGCTGCATGCCGATGGCCGCCACCAGGTCCAGCCGCAGCAAGGCCAGGTCGACCAGATCGTCGCGGGTCAGGGGCTCGTTGCGCAGGTGCGTGTGGACCAGGCGCAGGCCCCGGAAGCGGCCGCGGCCCGCCCGCAAGCGCCCGATCTCCGGGAGCATCAGCCGCGAGGCGTCGCCCACGAACACGTGCTCGATCTCGCCGCGGCGGGAGACCAGGATGCCCACCTGTCGGTCGATCTCGCGCGAGACCTCGCACAGGAAGTTTCCCAGCTCGCCCGACACGACCTCCTCGGGTTTGAGGCGGCGCCGGTAAACGCGCTCGAGCGCGTTCAGCTGGCTGGGCTTCAGTCCCGTGATGTTGCCGGTGACCGCCTTCACGCGCGCCCCCGCGCCGCGCCGGCGCGCGGATAGCTGTCGGATCCCCGGTAAATCAGCTCTTTTCCGCCTCGTCTGCGGCGGGCAGCGGCTTCAGGCCGCCCCCGCCCTGCCCGGACACCGCGCGCTCGTCCAGCAGCGCCAGCGCCACGCCCAGCGCGCGCCGGATCTTCTCGGTGGTCTTCTCGTCGGACCGCAGCCGCTGGAAGGCGCGCACGATCTGATCCTCGTAGTCGCCGATCTTGGCCTCCAGCTCGCCCAGCCGATCGCGCGCCTGGCTGAGGCGCACGTCGCGGTCGCCCAGCTCGGCCCGCGCCGCGTCCAGATCCGCCTCGAAGCTGGCCAGCCGGCGATAGGCCTGCTCGATCTCCTGGGTGCGGGCCACCAGCTCGCCCTCGGCGCGCGCCGCGCGCCCCAGCGCCTGATCGTGCTCGGTGCGGTAGCGCTCGGCCAGCTCCGTCTTCTCGACCAGATGACGGCGCTCGGCCTCGGTGACGCGGGCGTGATGGTCCTCGTCGCGCGCCTGCAGCTCGAGGCGGCGGCGATTCTCCGCCGCCTCCAGCTCGGTCACCCGGCGCTGCTCCTGCTCCAGGATGTCGCGCTGGCGGCGATCCTCGGCGGCCGTCAGCTCTTCCTCGTGGCGGCGCCGCAGGGCCATCACCTCTTCGCGGTGACCGCGGTGCTTGGCCTCGGTCTGCGTCTCGTAGGCCTGTCGCTCGGACGCGAGCTGCAGCGCCTGCTCTTCCTTCAGGGACGCGATGGCCTTCTCGTGCTCGCGGCGCAGCTTCAGCAGCTCGGTCTGCAGCCGCTCGGTGGCGGTGGCCACCTCCTCGTTCAGGCGGCGCTGCAGCCCTTCGACCTCGGCGCGGTGGGCGGCCTCCAGGCGGATCAGCTCGGACTGGTGGGCGGCCTTCTCGGCGGCCTCGGCGGCCGACCACTCGTCCGCGGCCGTGGCCAGGCTGTTGCGGTGTGACTCCTCCAGGTCGGCGATCTTCGCCTCCAGCTCGGCGCGGACCTTCTCGCCCTCGGCGCGCACGCGCTCCGTCTCTTGCAGGGCGCGCTTCCGCACCGCCTCGATCTCGTCCTGCCCCTTGCGCAGCTCCTCGTGGGCGTCGTCGAGGCGGGCCTTCAGGCCCTTCTCGCGCTCGACGGACTTCTCCTTGTCCTGGGTCAGCTCCTGGACCTTCTCGTTCGCCGCCACCAGGCTCTTCTCGAAGCCCAGCGTGCGCTCTTCCAGATCCCGGCGCGCCCGCTCGTGCTCGCGGATCTTGTCCTTGTGATCCAGGATCAGCCGCTCCTTCGCGTCCAGGCCGTCGCGAAGATCCAGGATGTCCTTGTCCTTGCGGTTGATGATCTCCCGCAGGTTCAGCAGCTCGCGCTCCTTCGAGAAGGCGCCCTGGCTCGCCACCTGGGTGGCGTGCTCGCGCTGCTCGTCCAGCTCCTTGCGCAGCGTCTGTCGCTCGGTCTCCAGCGACGCGATCCGGCCCAGCAGCTCGCTGGCGCGCGCCTCGGAGGCTCGCTTCTCGGAGTCGACGGCCTCGCCGTGCGCCTGCAGCTCGGCCACCGTCGCCTCCAGCTCGCGGATGCGCTGGTCCCGCGCGGCGGTGTCGGCGCTCTGCCGCTCGTCGTACAGCACCTCCTCGGGCAGCGGCGGCACCTCGGTGCCCAGGCCGGCCAGCAGCTGGTCTTGCGAGGAGTCGTGCCAAGCATCGTGCAACGAGTCGGGCGTGGGCACGGCGGCGACCGCCGGCGGAGGCGTGACCGGGCCGGGCAGCGCGAGCGCCCGGTGCACGTCGGACGTGCGTCGGGTCTCGCCGGGCCGATCGTTCATCGCCTCGAACGCCCCACCCGGCGCGCCACCGCCCTCCCCCGCACCGGCCGCCGCGGTCCCCATCCCGCTGGCGGAGGGCGTCTCCCAGGGCATCTTGGCCGGCAGGTCCGCGTCGCTCCACATCGATTGCAGATCGACCACGTCCGGGCCAGCCGGCGCCGGCGCCGCGGCCGGCGTGCCCAGGTGCAACATGTCGGGCGAGGGCGTCCCGCCCTCGGCCGAGCTCGATTCCAGCGCGGCGAACGCGGCCTGGGTCTCCTGATCGAACTGCTCGGCGTCGAAGTGGACGGGACCGCTACCGGTCGCCACCCCGCCGGAGTCCTGGAACGGCGACGGCGCGCTCATGTCGACCGGGTTCGGCTGCGACAGCTCGCCCAGCCGATTCAGCGGCTCCTCGCTGCCGGCGGGGATCCCGTCGGACACGACGTCAGCCGCGGAGATCACCGCCGCATCGTCGGTCGCCACCGTGTGCGGCGACGACGCGAAAGACTCCTCGACCAGGTCTTCCTCGTCATCCAGCGACACCTCCGACAGCTCGTCGTCGGCCAGCTCGATCTCCTCGATGTCGTGGTCGGCGGCCGGCGCGGCGTCGGCGTCCAGGTCGATCAGCCGGTTGACCTTCGTCACCAGCTCGGCCCGGTCGAGCGGCTTCAACATGTACTCTTCGGCCCGCGACTTCAGCTTCTTGTGCTGATCGAAGGTGGCCATGGTCTCCTCGGCCGAGACCAGGATCAGCGGGATGTCCCGGGTGGACGGGCCGCGCTTCAGCTTGTTGCAGATCGCATAACCGACCTTGCGGGGTTCGACCGACAGCACGACGAGGGCCGGATGGTTCTGCCGCGCCCAGTCAATCGCCTGCTCGCCATTGGGGATGCTCTCGACCCTCAGGCCATGGGGCGCAAAAGCACGACGGATCTCTGCCACCGTGCCTGCGTCCGGTTCGATGCATAACAGAGTTCGCTCGGCCATCGGTCCTCCCAGGGTCGGTCATCCTAACACCCGGAGCGGAATCTTGGATCGGGTAGGCCTGCCGGTCAGGACGCGGATCGACCGGGCATCTTGAAGGTGCGCAGCAGCTGCACCGCCCGGCCGGGGTGGCGGATGAAGAACACCTTCCGGACGTACTGGGGCACCCGCCAGCGCGCCGACTGCCCGAGCGGAAAGAAGATGGTGTCGCCGGGCCCGAAGCGCTGAAACTCGCCATCGATCTCGATGAACGCCTCCCCTTCCAGGATGCGAATGATCTCGTCCTCCTGGTAGCGCCACGTGAAGGCGCCAGCGCTGCAATCCCATTCCCCGGTGAACAGCGTGCCGTCGGGCGACTGCAGGGCGCAATACGTGCGGGCGCGCGGCGACCCCTCGGAGACCTCCAGCGGGTGCTCCACGAGCGCGCCTGCCGGACCTGTGAGGATTCGCACACCGGAGCCGTGCGCCATCATCACCAGCTTCGTGCGCCATTTCTTCAGCTGGGACCGGACCAAGATCACGGAAAGCTATCCATCCTGTCAGGAAGGGCAAGCGCCTGCGATTTTGGTATTTCCGGAAATCAGACATGGGGGCGCGCCGGGGGAGGCCGGTTTTCCGGCGGCTGCGTCAGTGCAGCTCGTTGTCCGGGGGCGCCGCCTGCCGGAAGCTGGCCTGCAACAGGCCCGTCATGGCGTCCTCGTCGACGTCGGCGGTCATCACGTAGCCCAGCCCCTGGTCGTGGTAGGCGGCCGTCACGATGCCCGGCCCGCCGCGATAGAACACCTCGCGCCCGTCGACCACGCGGTGGTGCGGCGCCTCGATGGGGGCATTGTCGGGATCGAAGACCAGCACCGAAAAACGATGCCCGCGCTGATCCTGGTAGACCAGGTAGGCGGCCGGGTGGTCCTCGACGTTCACCAGGCGTCCGCCGATGCAGGTGATCTGGGCGGGCAAGCGCGGCGCGTGCACCGCGAAATCCACGCGACCGCGAAACCAGGACGTCACCATCGCGCAGTCGGGGCTGGTCACGTCCAGCGGGACCTCGGCCTGATAGGTGCGGCGGGCCTGCTCCATCACGATCGAGCGCCGGTTGTGGAACGTGCCCACGATCGCCACCATCACCCCCATGGCCGCCAGCGCGGGGACCACGCGCGGCCAGGTCAGCCAGGGCCAGCGCGGCGGCGCGTCGGGCTGGGCGCCGATCGCGACCCGCAGGCGATGCTCGAACGCGGCCGGCATCGGCCGTCGCGGCAGATGCCCGCGCACCGCTGCCTTCATTCGCGAAGCGAACCGCTGGGCCACCGCGCACCGCGCGCATCCGCTCAGGTGCCGCTCGTACCGCTCGCGATCGCGTCCCGATAGCTCGCCGTCGATGTAGGCCTGCGTGAACGCATCGACGTCCGCGCAGTCGGCGATCCCTACCCGATCAGGTTTGGCCATGGTCCGTTCCTGCTCCTCCGGCGCGCTTGCGCCGGTACGAATCAAGGTCCACCGTCTGGGCGCCCGCGGGCTGGGCCTGCGCGGCCTGCTTCTTCGCCGCGTCGGCCTCGCCGCCAGCCGTCCACTCCGGGCTGATCACGCCCTGCTCGACGGCGTACTTGAACAGCGAGCGCTGCAAGATCTTCCGGCCGCGGTAAAGGCGGCTCATGACCGTCCCGGCCGGGCACTCCATGATCTCGGCGATCTCCTTGTACGAGAAGTCCTCGAGATCGGCCAGGATGACGGCGATGCGGAAATCGTCGGGCACGTCGGCCAGCGCCCGCTCGACGTCCTCGGAGACCAGCTTGCCCAGCAGCGCGCTCTCGACGTTGCGGCCGTCCTCGACGCCGGCGAAGAACTGCTCGAGGTTGGCGTCCGAGGACTTGGCCTCGGTCAGGATCTCCTGCTCGCGCTCCCGCTCGCGATAGCGGTTGCAGAACACGTTCGTCATGATGCGGAACAGCCAGGCCTTGCAGTTCGTGCCCGGCTCGAACGAGTCGAAGAAGCGGTAGGCCCGCAGCAGGCTGTCCTGCACCAGGTCCTCCGCGTCCCGCTCGTTCCGGGTCAGCCGCACGGCGGCCGAGTAGAGCGCCTGCGTGTGCGGCAGCGCCTCGCGTTCGAAATCAGCCCGGGAGGGGCGCCGTTTGAAGAGTGCCATCGTTCCAGGTTCCTAAACACACCCGAGCCCTAGACTATTCCACCGCCGGCCCGCCCGGGGACGGCCGGTAGATTTCCTTTGGAGATCAGGCACCTAGTGACTCCTTGGGCCGCGCCTGAAAAAGCCGTCCGGGGGTCAGTGACAGGTCAACTGGGCGAAGATGCGGCTGCCCGCCGTGTGGTCGGTGGCGGTCTTGCCGGTGTAATCGGGGTAGGTCACGTACAGGCTGCCCGACAGCGGCGCCGTCGAGAACGTGCCCGTGTTGCCTTTCACCGAAGGGAAGACGAGGTCCTGCGAGATGGGGTTTCCCCCGACGTCGATCTCCCAGGCGCGACCGCCCGGCGTGGCGGCCGCGACGACGATGAACCGCGTGACCGAGTCGGACGTCTTGCCCAGGCCCATGAGCGGCGCCGCGTGTCCCCCGGTGGCTCGCTCGTCGCTGAGCAAGGGGTACGGCGTGTAGGTGCCCGCGCCCTTGCTGGGATCGAAGAAGGCGTAGTCGTCGCCCGAGAAGGTCTTGCCGTTGGCGCGCCAGCCGAAGCCGTAGCCGGAGGAAGCCGCCGCCATGGGGACACAGCCGCCGGCCACGTCTTTCGACCAGTCGACCAGGCCCAGGTTCAGCGTGGACCCCGACGAGCCGTCGGGGTTGAACTCGCGGGCCACCACCGCCTGCGCGGCCGGCGTGCCGCTGGTCTTCACGAACGTCGCGGTCAGATCACCCTGCCCGGCGACGAACCGCGGGCAATCGACGTCATCGACGTCGCCCAGCGACACCTCGCCGCCCAGCGGCTGCCCGTCCGCCCCGAACAGCCGGGCCTTCACGGTCGACTTGCCCTTGGACGACCACAGCAGGCCCATGTGCTGGCCCGCCTGGCTGGAGCCCGCGCTGACCAGCAGCGGCGTCTTGCTGGCGCCGCGATCGGGGATCATGCCCACGCTGGGGACCGAGACGCCGGCCGAGCCGTCGATACCGGCCGTGAGCGACGCCAGCGTGGCCATGCTGCCGCTGGGGTTCGTGGCGAACAGGATCACGACGTGGTCGGCGGGGCTGCCCGGCGTGCCGGCGACCCCGAACCAGGGACCGTCCGTGTGCGACGGCACCGCCACGGTTCGCAGGGGGCCCGCGCCGCCGGCGGTGTCGATGGTCTGCCACATCACGTGATCGCCGTCGGTGCCCAGCAGCACGAAGCCATTCCCCGCCCGATCCAGCCGGGCGTCGGGCAGCAACGTCAGCGCGTTCGCGGCGAGCGCCTTCGTCGCCAGCGCGCAGCGCGCCGGAAGTTCGTCGGCGCACTGGCTGGCGGCCAGCAGAGCCCCCACGAGGCCGAGCAACGGGAGAACGATGGACCTGCGGCGCGCCACCGCCGGTAATCTACCCCGACCCTGGCCCGCCGAATAGCGGGCGTGGCCAGTCGAGCGGCCTCAGGCCTCGACGCCACCGGCGGCGGCGCCGTGGCACTTCTTGTACTTCTTGCCGCTGCCGCAGGGGCAGGGGTCATTGCGGCCCACCTTGGGCTCGTTGCGGCGGACGGGACGCTCGGCTTCCTGGGCGCCGTCCCCGCTCTTGGCGGACGCCGTCCCACCGTTCGCGGCGGCCTCGCCCCCGGACTCGATGGTGCGGCGCGGGCGGCGGGCCTGGGGCTGCGGCACCGTCACCTGGGCGCCCTGGTCGGTGCGCGCCAGCTGCATGTGGAACAGCTTCTCGCAGACGTTCCGGTTGATGATGGTCATCATCTCGCCGAACACCACGTAGCCTTCCTTCTTGTACTCCTGCTTGGGGTCCTTCTGGCCGTAGCCGCGCAGACCGATGCCCTCGCGCAGGGCCTCCATCGCCTTCAGGTGATCGATCCAGCGGGCGTCGATCTCCTCGAGGAAGAAGTGGCGGCTGAAGTACAGCAGCACCGGCAGCGAGAACTCGGCCTCGCGCGCCTCGATCACCTTCTCGACCTGGCTCCACAGCGCCTCGGTCAGCGCCTCGCGCTCCAGCACCGCGCCCTTGTGGGTCACCTCGGGCTCGAAGCCGAACCGCTCCTTGACCGCGGTGCCCAGGGCGTCGAGATCCCAGTCCTCGGCGTGCTCGCTGGCTGGACAGAACTCGTCGATCAGCGTCGCCACCATCTCCTCCGACAGGTCCAGCAGGCGCTCGCGCTGCTGCACCATCGACGAGGCGATCTCGGCCGCCAGGCGGTCCAGCGTGCCGGTGCGATCCTCGGCGATGCCGGTCGCGTCGGGGAAGGCGCCGAACTGGCGGTAGATCAGCGACCGCATCTTGAACGGATCGACGGGGACGCTGACGGTGGCGGGCGGCGCCGTGGGATCGGCGTCGGGGGCCGGGGCCTGCGACAGCGCGTCGGCCATCTTGGCCAGGGTGGGCCGCACCATCTTGGTCAGCGACTCGACGCTGTGGCTGCCCGAGGACGTCGGGGCGGGGCCGGCCGTCGTCTTGCCCGCCTTGCGCTGCTCCTCGGTCGGCTCGGGCGCGTAGCGGCCCTCCAGCACCTGGCGGCGCAGCGCATAGATCGTCTTGCGCTGCTGGTTCATCACGTCGTCGTACTCGAGCAGGTTCTTGCGGATGTCGAAGTTGTGACCCTCGACCTTCTTCTGCGCGTTCTCGATGGCGCGGTTGATGAGGGAGTGCTCGATGGGCACGTCCTCTTCCATGCCCAGCGTCTCCATCAGGCCGGTGATGCGCTCGGCCCCGAAGATGCGCATCAGGTCGTCTTCCAGCGACAGATAGAAGCGCGAGCTGCCCGGATCGCCCTGGCGGCCGGCGCGGCCGCGCAGCTGGTTGTCGATGCGGCGGGACTCGTGGCGCTCGGTGCCCAGGATGTGCAGGCCTCCCGCCGCCAGCACCTCCTGCTTCTCGGCGTCGCACTGGGCCTTGAAGCGCGCGTACGCCGCCTCGTAGGCGGCCTGCTTCTCGGGCGCCAGCTCGTGGCCCGGCTTGCCGGCGTTCTCGGGGTCGACCTCGGCGCGCGCCATGAACTCGGCGTTGCCGCCCAGGATGATGTCGGTGCCGCGGCCGGCCATGTTCGTCGAGATGGTGACGGCGCCCTTGCGGCCCGCCTGCGCGACGATGAAGGCCTCGCGCTCGTGCTGCTTGGCGTTCAGGACGCTGTGGGGGATCCCCTTCTTGCGCAGGATCGACGCGACCACCTCGGACTTCTCGACGCTGACGGTGCCGACCAGCACCGGCTGGCCGCGCCCGTGCGCCTCCTCGATGTCGGCGCACACGGCCCGGAACTTACCCTTCTCGTTCTTGTAGACGAGGTCGTGGTGATCGATGCGGGCCAGGGGCCGGTTCGTCGGCACCACGTTGACGTCCAGCTTGTAGATCTGGTTGAACTCGGCGGCCTCGGTGTCGGCGGTGCCGGTCATGCCGGCCAGCTTCTTGTAGAGGCGGAAGTAGTTCTGGTAGCTGATGGTGGCCAGGGTCTGGTTCTCTTCCTGAACCTCCAGCCCCTCCTTGGCCTCGATGGCCTGGTGCAGGCCGTCCGACCAGCGCCGGCCCGGCATCTTCCGGCCCGTGAACTCGTCGACGATGATGATCTTGCCGTCCTCGATCAGGTAGTTGACGTCGCGCTTGTACAGCGAGTGGGCGCGCAGGGCCTGCGACACGTGGTGCAGCCACTCGATGTTCTCGGGGTTGTACAGGTTCCCCACGCCCAGGCGCTGCTCGACGCGCTCGATGCCGTTGTCCGTCAGCATGGCCGAGTGCGCCTTCTCGTCGACGGTGTAGTCGATGTCCTTGCGCAGGCCCGGGATGATGACGTTGACCTTCTGGTACAGGTCCGCCGACTGCTCGGCCGGGCCGCTGATGATGAGGGGCGTGCGCGCCTCGTCGATCAAGATCGAGTCGACCTCGTCGACGATGCCGTAGAACGGATCGCGCTGCACGTAGCGCTCGATCGAGTCCTTCATGTTGTCGCGCAGGTAGTCGAAGCCGAACTCCGAGTTCGTGCCGTAGGTGACGTCGCAACGGTAGTTCGCCTGCCGCTCCCAGTCGGTCAGGCCGTGGACGATGATGCCCACGGTCAGGCCCAGGAACTTGTAGATGCGGCCCATCCACTCCGAGTCACGGCGCGCCAGGTAGTCGTTCACCGTGATGACGTGCACGCCCTTGCCGGCCAGCGCGTTCAGGTAGACGGGCGCCGTCGCCACCAGCGTCTTGCCCTCGCCGGTCTTCATCTCGGCGATGCCGCCGCGGTGGAGGATCATGCCGCCCATCAGCTGGACGTCGAAGTGACGCATGCCCAGCACGCGCCGGCCCGCCTCGCGGCAGGCGGCGAACGCCTCGGGCAGGATGTCGTCCAGCGTCTCGCCCTTGGCCAGGCGCTCCTTCAGCTCGACGGTGACGTCGCGAAGCTGGTCGTCGCTCTTCGCCTTCATGCCGGCTTCCAGCTCGGCGATGCGTGCGATGGTGGGCCGCATCCCTTTCAGGACGCGGGCGTTTTTGGTGCCGAAAATTTTCTTGGCGACGAGGCTGAACATGTCTGGGCTCGATGCTTGGGGCTCGATGACGGCCCCATTCGACAGGGCGGCGAAAAACCGAAAGCGGCTCAAGATATTGCGCGGAGCGCCCGCGCGCAAGGACGGCCCGGCGTGGGCGGCCCGAGGGGCCGGGCGGAACAGGCAAGCATGACGCGCGCGAGAGCCGTCCGCTACGACGCGGCCGCGGTGGTGGTCTGGGGCGCGTGCTCCGCCAGCAGCTCGTCGTACACGGCGACGATCTGGTCGACGCCGTGCCCGGGCCGCGGAGCGAACCGGGCGATCACGTGCCCGCGCCCGCGGCGGCCCATCGCCGCCAGTTCGGCAGGCGAGGACGCCAGCGCGTTCGCCAGCCCGACCGCCAGGGGACCGGGCCAGCCGGTGGGGACCTCCCAGCCGGTCACCCCGGGCGTCACCACGCCGTCCAGGTTGACGGCGTGCGAGACCAGCGCCGGCAGCCCGCAGGCGCAGCCTTCGACGGCCGCGTTCGCCAGCCCTTCGTAAAGGGACGGCATCACCAGCAGGTCGGCGGCCCAGTACAGCGACCGCACGTCCTTGACCGCCCCCAGGAACCGGACGTGACGGGCGATCAGGGGATCGCGGGCCAGGCGATGCGCCACCGCCGCGAAGCCGCGGTCCCGCTCGCGGCCCGCCAGCAGCACGATCACGTCGGACGGCAGCTGGCCGCGCCGCGCCAGGCTGCGCAAGGCCCACAGCAAGCCGATCTGGTGCTTCTGGAAGCCCACCCGGCCCGGCACCAGCAGCGCGCGGGCGCCGGCGGGCAGGCTCCAGTGCGCGCGCGCCTCGGCGCGCTCGGCGACCGTGGGCGGCCGGTAGTGCTCGGCGTCCAGGATGTTGTAGATGACGCGGATCTTGTCGGGCCGCACCCGCGCGTAGCGCGTCAGCTCGCGCTTCACCCCGACCGAGTTGGTCAGGATGAGGCGGCTGTAGCGGGAGAAGTAGCGCTCGGTGACCAGATACCGCCACTCCATCATCCGGTTGCGGCACGAGGTGATCACGATGGGGACGGCGGCGCGCCGGGCCGCCAGCCGCGCCCAGAAGTTCGACTTGTCCCGGAACGAGTGCAGGATATCCGGCTGCTCGCGTTTGATGATCTCGGTCAGGCGATTGAGCGCCGCCAGGTTCATCCGCTTCACCCCCAGCGTGTGCGCCGGCTGGCCTGGCGGGCAGCGCTGGTCGTAGAAGATGTCCTCCGCGTGATACACGCAGAGCACGGGCTCGAACCGCGCCGGAAGGCGGCTGATCAGCTCCAGCACCTGCCCTTCCGTGCCTCCCTGCTGCAGGTTCGGGATGAAGTAGAGGACTTTGATCCGGCGCATGGAGAAGTCGGCGGCCGGTGGGGGAGCACGCCCGGACGACGCGATTGTGGCCACGGGACGCGCTTCACGCAAGCGCCGCGCACCTAGTATGGCTGGAAGCGGGGCGTTTGGACCGACTGTCGTCCCGTTTGACACTTCGGCAACTGAATCGTTCGTTATTGGTTCGTCACCGGTCGTTCCTTGACCCTGCCCCGGGCCGTCTGATACCGGATGGGCGGTGCCCGGCACGGCGATCGTCATCCCCACCTACAATGAACGCGACGGGCTGGCGGACATCGTCCACGCCGTGCGCGCGGCGGTCCCCGATGCGACGGTGCTGATCGTGGACGACAACTCGCCCGACGGCACCGGCCAGCTGGCCGACCAGCTGGCGGCAGCCGATCCGCAGGTGCGGGTGCGCCACCGGGCGGGCAAGGAGGGGCTGGGGCGGGCCTACGTCGACGCTTTTCTCGCCCTGCTGGACGAGGGGTGGGACCGCATCGTCCAGATGGACGCCGATTTCTCGCACGACCCGCACGACGTCCCCTGCCTGCTGCGCGCCCTGGACGAGGGGGCGGACGTGGCGGTGGGCTCGCGCTACGTGGCCGGGGGCAGCACGGTGAACTGGGGCGTCCGGCGCAAGCTGATCAGCCGCGGGGGCAGCTTCTACGCGCGCTGGGTGCTGGGGGTGGGCGTGCGCGACCTGACGGCCGGTTTCAAGGCCTGGCGCAGCGAGACGTTGCGGCGCATTCCCCTGCGCGAGGTGGGAGCCCAGGGCTACGGGTTCCAGATCGAGATGACCTACCGGGCGCTGCGCGCCGGCGCCCGCTTGGTCGAGGTGCCCATCCGCTTCGTCGATCGGCGGGTGGGGCAGTCCAAGATGTCCGAGACGATCTTCATCGAGGCGATCACCATCGTGTGGCGCCTGCGCCTGGGCGGCTGAGCCGGGCGTCCCCCCGCCCGGCTGTAGTAAAACAGGCGGTGATGCCCTCTCCTCGCCTGTCGGCCGCGGCGGTGCCTTAACTTGTGCGGGATCGCCGGGGCGCTGACGGCGCCCGATGCCCGGCCCGACCCGGCGCTGGTGCCCCGCATGATGGTGGCCCAGCTGCACCGCGGCCCCGACGGCGGGCGCATCCACGCCGCCGGGCCGGTGGTGCTGGGGCACCGCCGTCTGTCCATCGTCGACCTGTCCCCCGCCGGCAGCCAGCCCATGACGAACGAGGACGGGCAGGTCGTGGCGGTGGTGAACGGCGAGATCTACAACCACGTCGAGCTGCGGCGGGCGCTGGAGGCCAAGGGGCACCGGTTCCGCAGCCACAGCGACTCCGAGGTGGTGGTGCACCTGTACGAGGAGATGGGCGCGCGCACGCCCGAAGCGCTGCGGGGCATGTTCGCGTTCGCGGTGTGGGACGCCCGCCGGTCGCGCCTGTTGCTGGCGCGCGATCGCTTCGGCGAGAAGCCGCTGGTGTACGCGCAGACCGCCGACACGTTCCTGTTCGCGTCGGAGATCGCGGCCCTGCTGGCCGAGCCGCGCGTGGGGCAGCAGGTCGACCTGGCGGCCCTGGACGCGTACCTGGCGCTGCAGTACGTCCCCGCGCCCGACACCATCTTCAGCGACGTGAAGAAGCTGCCCCCCGGCCACGTCCTGGAGATCGAGGCGGGGCGGCAGCCGGTGGTGCGGCCCTACTACGATCTCGGCACCGCCGTGGCCAACGCCGAGCCGCTGACCACGCGCGCCGAGACGGTCGCGCTGCTGCGGGCCACCGTCGAGGAGGCGGTGGAGAGCCGCCTGATGTCGGACGTGCCGCTGGGCGCGTTCCTCTCGGGCGGCGTCGATTCGTCGATCGTCGTCGCGTGCATGGCGCGGCGGTCCAGCCGGCCCGTGCAGACGTTCTCCGTCGGCTTCACCGAGTCGGGCGCCACCGAGCTGCCCTACGCGCGCCTGGTCGCCGAGCGCTACCGCACCGATCACCACGAGCTGATGGTCGACCCCGAGATGGTGGGCCTGCTGCCCAGCGTGGTGCGCCATCACGGCGAGCCCTTCGGCGACACGTCCGCCATTCCCACGCGCTACCTGTGCGAGATGACCCGGCGCAACGTCGTGGTGGCCCTGTCGGGCGACGGCGGCGACGAGGTGTTCGGCGGCTACCGGCGGTACGTCTGGGCCCACGTGGCGGACGTGATCCGCCGCCTGCCCCGCCCCCTGGCCTGGACCGTCGGCGCGGCGTTGCGGGCCGTGCCGGGCCCGCGGCTGCGCTGGCTGCGGCGTTACGGGCAGGCGCTGGAGAGCTCGGAGGCCGCCCGCTACCTGGAGTTCGTGGCGCACTTCCCGGCCGACGAGCGGCTGGCGCTGTTCACGCCCGAGCTGGCCGAGCGCTTCCGCACCGACCGTACGGCCGAGCGGTTCGCGGCGCGGCTGGGCGCGCACGCCGGTGAGCCGCTGGTCAACCGCCTGAGCCGGCTGGACCTGGAGACCTACCTGCCCGACGACATCCTGACCAAGGTCGACATCGCCAGCATGACCCACAGCCTGGAGGCGCGGGCGCCGCTGATCGATCACCAGGTGGTCGAGCTGGGGGCGCGCCTGCCCGGCCTGGCCAAGCTGTACCACACCGAGGAGAAGTACCTGTTCAAGCAGGCGTTCGCCGACGTGCTGCCGCCGGCGATCCTGAACCGGCAGAAGCGCGGCTTCGCGCTGCCCACGCGGCACTGGCTGGCCGGCAAGCTGCACGGCTTCGCGCGCGAGACGCTGCTGTCGTCGTCGGCGCGCGGTCGCGGCCTGTTCCAGCCCGAGTCGGTGACGGCGCTGCTGGATCGCCACCGCGCCGGCGAGGATCACGGCGAGCGCATCTGGAACCTGCTGGTGCTCGAGACCTGGTTCCGCGAGCTGGTCGACGGCCGGGCGGCGTTCAACCGCAGCCTGGCCGACCGCGAGGCCCAGGCCACGCTGGCCCGGGCCGCCTGAGCGCTGCGACGACCACAGCGCCGGAGGGGCGCAGCCGCGCCCGGGTCAAAGCAACGGGAGGCGCCTTCGCCGAGCCGGCGTCGACGGCCTACTGCTCCGGTGGGGGCCGGTGCGGCCCCGCGCCCTCAGGACCAGCGGCCGGGATCGCGACGGATCGTCGTGTCGGCCAGATCCCGCTCGTCGCGGACGTCGACCTCGAGCCAGCCGATGCCGCTGATGTCGCGGCAGGCGGGCGGGTGCGGGGAGGTGGCCAGGTGCGCCAGGATGCGCTCGACGTGCGTGGCCCGCCCCGCCTCGGCCAGCACCGTCTCGGCCGCGGCCCAGTAGCGCGGCAGCGCCGCCGCCGGCACGCGGGTCATACCGACGTAGCCGCAGTCGAAGGTGGTCAGCGTCTTGGCGATGGCGCGGACCAGCCCCCGCTCGTCGCGCTCGACCTTCATGTCGTCCGCCCCCAGCACGCGATCGTGATCGATGAAGGCGGTCACCTCGTCGGCGGGCGGCGCCACCACCTCGGCGATGCCGGGACGGTACACGTGATCCACGTTCATCAGCAGGAAGTCGTCGTGGACGTGCGGGCGCGCCGTCATCAGTGAGATCAGGTTCCCGTCCCGGAAGGTCTCGTTGTGGACCAGGCGCAGCGTCGCCCCCACCTGCGGGCGCAGCCGCTCGACCTCGGACATGACGCCAGTGAAGCCGAAGCCGAGCGGCTGCGCCCGC
>Ga0207695_10001696_pt1 | contig 35355 bp, 35 predicted proteins | sample KBSC54metaG_FD_184354 | JGI IMG/M metagenome (GOLD analysis project Ga0207695, IMG submission 184354) | Corn rhizosphere microbial communities from Kellogg Biological Station, Michigan, USA - KBS C5-4 metaG (SPAdes) (version 2) | ecosystem: Host-associated > Plants > Roots > Rhizosphere > Soil... | reverse complement strand
GGCTGGTTGAACATGACATCAAACGGATACCAGATCAGCCTGGGACCGATGGGATTCAGCAACAAGGCAAGTCCCGAGAGCCCGGCGGCGATGGTGAGGGTCTTGCGTTCGCTTCGCGTCCAGCGTCGCGCTACCACCAGTCCCCATTCGAGCTGCATGAAAGAGCAGCCCAGAACCACCGCGAGCACCACGAAACCAAATACAAATGAACTGTGGAAGTTGATCCATAATGCGAAGACCGGCGGCAGCGCGTAGAACCAGCGCGCATTTCGCTTTTTGCCCAAAACCAGAATCAGCAGCTCGCATAACAGAAGCAGGTAGCCGATCAGGTGCGGCCTGACGGCTAAGCCGACGGTCGCAAATAGCCATGTGACCAGGCCGCCTAAAAAACCGATCTTGACGTTTCCCGAATAGAGCGCGGAGAGCGTATAACCCGCAAGGACAATAGCGGAAGCCAGTATGCACAGCCACAGCATCAAGCCGGTATACCCTGCAAGATGATAGGCGCCGTAGATGGTGACTTCGGACAGCCACTCTTGCGCCGTCCAAGGATGCCCAGCGGCGGAAAAGGAAAATACGTCGACTCGCGGGATCGAGTGACTGTTCCAGATCAGCTCGCCGGCCTTCAGGTGCCACCACATGTCCGGGTCGCTAAAGCGTCCCCGAGCGGTGAATATGGTCACTACTACCAGAAGGGCCGCAAATGCAACCGGCATTGAGAAGAAGGAGCGAAGCGCGCCCTGCGGCTGATGATAGGACGGGGTTTCGATTTTTGGTTGAGCCGATGCTTCGAGTAACACGAGTGTGTTCCTCAAAGGCACTCCTGCAGCCAAAGGGCATCTCTCAATCTATCAATGATTTAGAAGGATGCGGATCGGTCCCTTGTAAACGCAAGTTTACAATCAGAGGACTCCGGGTTTACATAAGGAAGTTGCGGTTTCGGTGCGGCTAAGCGTGGCGGAAATCGAGCTTACACGGAGCTGCTCTTGCCGAGCGGTCCTAGTTTTCGATATGCAGCCAGGGCATTGTATCCATCCAGCCCGGGAATAAACGGCACCAAGTTGTACGCCCCCAGGAGGAGGTTGATTAAGCTGAACTGTGGCGCAGACGACCACAGAACGCCGGCGAGCAGCAGATTTAAGGCCGGCCCTGCAAGAGCAGTGCAAAAATTACCGAGTGGCGCCCCTTGTTCACGAACGATATACGGTCCCCTCCAGGAGATTCCCATCCTCTTGACACGAATGCCCATTACGGTTGCCACGAGCACATGCGCGAGCTCGTGCAAGATCACCGTTGCAATACAAGCACTTAGATATCCAGCGAGTCCAGAATTCATACGGGTTCGAGCTTTCCAACCGCTATCAATCGATCACGGGCCCGTGCCACACTACTGTCATAGCAATCGGTTGCCCTACCTGCCTTCGATTCACTTCGGCAATATTCTCTTCGGCACTTACGCGGATTTGGAATAGCCTATACGTGTCAGTGCGCTAGCGCTGATTCGGAAGTACCGGTACTACTAACGTATTAGGCTGGCCTTAAGAACGGTACCAGATAGACCTTGTAATACGTAGTAATAGCCGCTATTCTCAAATCTCTGAAACCAATATTCCAGGAGGGGGAATAGTGGCTCCGACTACCATTCGAGTTATTCTCTATTCAGCGGATTCGAAGCTACAGGCTCTGCTAACGAGCGCTTTGAGACGTGACTTCGATGTGCGGTCGGAACCCGATTGGGAGCGCCTGAAACAAACCCTCTGCGCCGGGCAAACGGATGTCCTGCTCCTGGACCTGGATCCCGAATCTTTTGATGCCGACCAGCACGTCAGAATCTTTGAAGAAATAAATGCCGCTGGCGTTGCAGTCATCATACTGACCGAAGATGCCGCCCGCCCAACAGCTCTCGATCTTGTGACGCGCGGCGCCCACAGTTACTGCCGTAAGCCTCCTGCATTGCGTGAGCTGAAGGCAATCATCCGCCGAGCGGGTGAACACGCGGCGATGAAGCGCGAACTGGAAGAGCGGCGAGGAAATGGCTTCCCGTCATCTGAGGCGATGGAGTTGCTTCGGTGTGATGGCCTGATCGGATCCAGCGCCGAAATGCGCACCGTGTACGATTTGATACATCGGGTCACCAATCTGAACGCGTCCGTGCTTATCACCGGCGGGAGCGGGACCGGAAAAGAGCTCATCGCCCGAGCGATTCATAATTTGGGTGACCGCTCGAAGGCTCCTTTCATTGCGGTTTCTTGTGGGGCTATTCCGGAAACGCTCATCGAGTCTGAGCTCTTCGGGCATGAAAAGGGAGCCTTTACCGGAACCAACGGCACCCGAATCGGTTATTTCGAACAAGCCGAGAACGGCACGATCCTGATTGACGAGATCGGTGAGTTGAGCCTGCAAACGCAGGTCAAGCTGCTGCGGGTATTGCAGCAAAGAGAGTTCTCACGGCTAGGGAGTGGCCGCGCAATTCCTTTAAACGCCCGGGTGATTTTCGCTACCCACAGAAATCTCTCGCGCATGGTCGCCGAAGGAACGTTCCGGCTCGATTTATTTTACCGAATCAACGTAATGAGCATCGAAGCACCGCCGCTATGGCGCCATCCGGAAGATATATCTGCACTCGCGCAGTTTTTCGTGAGGAAGTATTCCGAAATTTTCCAAAAGCACATCACTGGTCTCGCGCCCGGCGCGGTGGCGTTGCTGCAGGGATACGAATGGCCTGGAAATGTCCGCGAACTGGAAAATGCAATCCAAAGCGCCATCATCTGCGCCGACACCGAAGTCATTCAGGCGAGCGATTTGCCGGAACGTTTACAGGAACCCAATCTTGTCGACAATGCGGATATTGCGCAAACAGGATCCTTCGAACAACTTCTGCGTGACTTCAAAGTTAAATTGGCCACTAAGGCTATTCAAGAATGCAACGGTAATAAGACCCTGGCTGCCCGCAGCCTCGACATCTCGCGCGCCTACCTTCACCGCCTTATCCGATCGCGGGAGGAGGCAGAAGCAGCCGATCCTATAGAAGAAGCGCCTATACGGCCGTATGGGGGCGGATCGAGCGGATCCCGCTGGTCGTCTGAAAACCGGCCAAGCAAGCTGGCTCAGAATAAGAGTGCTGACACCGTGGCGGGGCCTCTTCGTGCAACCTTTGTTCGCGAGCCATCCCGCGAGGAGTTTACGATAGCCAGGCCCTGGGCAGAAGATGCGCCAAGGCCGAGCCGCGACGCGGGTCCAGGGGACGGAATGCGGAACACCCGCAAACGGGGCCTGGCGGGGTAAGCCTCGCTGACAGAATCGTTCCAGCCGACAGCGATAAAATCCGCCCCCAAGATTCTTCCAGCGAATCACGGTTCGGGTCGTTTTCAGTCAGCGGTCTCGATTAAGCGCGGGCCGAGCGTCTCTGGAGTCTCTTCGTGGTGTCCCACCGGCGTTTTGGTGTAGTAATTCCCCCTGATCTCGCGTCCTTGAGGCTCGAATATACGGATACCGGCGAACCCCAGTTTGTGAGCCGTAAATCTCAGGGTGGTTGAAAGGACGCCCAATCCGTATCGAACGCTACGGCGAAAACTGATAGAAGACGCTTCCTTAAAGTACTTAGTCGGGCAAGAGATCTCTCCAATGCGGAAGTCGAAGACGACCGCCTGGGCGATTACCTGGTTGTCGAAAACGAAATCGTCGGAGTTCGCTAACAACGGGAGCCGCTCCAATACTTGACGGGAAAATACGCGGAACCCTGTATGATACTCCGATAGCTTGATGCCCAGAAAGAGATTTTGAAAGGCTGTCAAGAAGCGGTTTGCAACGTACTTGTAGAGAGGCATGCCGCCCTTAAGTGCTCCCCCTCCTAAAATTCTGGAGGCGAGAACCACGTCGTAAACGCCATAAGCGATCATGCTGGCCATGGCGGTCACCAGCAGCGGCGTGTACTGATAATCGGGGTGTACCATTACCACGATGTCCGCGCCGGCGGCCAGCGCCTCGCGGTAGCACGTCTGCTGGTTTCGGCCGTAGCCATAGTTCCGGTCGTGAACAAACGTATGCACGCCGAGGCGCTCAGCCAGCGCTGCCGTATCGTCGCTGCTGGAGTCGTCGACCAGAATCTTAAAATCCACGGTTTCGGGCAGTTCGCGAACCGTCTTCTCGAGAGTCTTTTCGGCGTTGTACGCCGGCATAACGACCGCAATTCTTTTGCCGTTAATCATTCGCAGACTCTCCCTTCCGAAGCGTGCAATTTGGGAACTCGGCCCGCATGGTCTAAACGCTCCTCATCCATTTGACTCTCAGGAATGCAATCGGCTTTCCAAATCCAAGCCACGCGGAATGTGCCGCTTATGGCAAATCCTGGTGAAAATGAACACAAAGGTGTCCACATCCGTATACAATGCGCCTTGGAGAGTAATTGCAGGTAGGCATCCCGCCATTAGAGCGCCGGGCGCCCACATGCGCTCGTGCCCAAACCGGATTAATCCGCCTCCCGCGGAATGATCAGGAGAACCTCAACGGCTACCGGTTCGCCGTCCCGCTTGGCTGGGCGAAACTCCCACAGCTTCAGTGAATGCAGCAGCAGATCTTTGTCTTTGAGGTCGTCGGGGAAAACCATAGCAAGCTGATCGAAGTGGCCGGCCGCGGTGAGCATGCCGCGCACCATGATGTATTCGGGATCGGAGGCGCTTGGCCGATCCAGACGCATCAACAGAAACGGCCACGGCGCCTCCAAGGGAGTTGCACCTCCTTTTCCGAGAAGGCCTTTCGCGGCTGTTTTCGGAAGACAATATTGTAAAATCCAATTCTTGCGAAGTCCGACGCGTAAATAGACTGTGTATACAACTTTGCCGCTCAGCGCTCCAACACTCTCCGAATATCGTGCTGAGTCCGCGGACCCTTGCATAACCACGGCGAACTTCCCGTCCTCGGGCTGCCTGATGCGCGTGAGTCCCGCGATGCCGTTCTGAAGAGATCCCTCCGATCCATTCGCTCCCTTTCCGCCATTCGGATTGCCAGCCCCATTCCGTACGGAGGCGGTTCCGCTGCCTGCCTTGCCGGTAGCTGCGGCCTCGCCAGCCAGACCCGATCTACCAGCGGTAGGGGCGCTGCCTGACACCGCACTGTTTATTCCCGGCAACGGACGCGATGCGCTTCCACCGTCTCCTTTGCCCTCAGTACTCACTGCCCCCGTGCCCGAGCCATTAAGTCCACGGCCCGGAGCGCCGGATGATTCCTCCTGAGTATTCGCGGTGCCAGCGGCGCCTGGCGAAGATCCGGCGTTTGCGCTGTCGGAAGGAGCAATCTGGTTCGCCGGCGGCAGGACCAGCATGGTAGCGGAGCGCAGCGGCGTATTCGGTTGCGAGATCAGATTGGCAGCGTTCGGCTGGGTGGAGTTAGCCAAGCCAATCTGCGGAATCTCCTTGGCGGTCTCTTGCCCAGCGGTGGAAACCGGAGGCGCAATTGCCGGAGGCTGGATCAAACGCGGAGCGTCATTGACGATCACCGCCGCAAGATTCAGGTTTGCCATCTTGATCTCCTGATTGGGCGGCTCGATGAGCAAAGGGACCGGCAAGCTTTGTGCAATCGCCGGAACTTTCTTGACGGGTGGCGCGACAAACTGCTTTCTGACCGGTGGCGGCAGCTTCGTTAGTGTCCACAAAAGCACGGTTGGAAGGGGGATTTCCTGCTTCAGTACGATGTTGGGGGGCATCTGCATCTGTACTAGAGTCTGCGTCACAGGCTTTAAGCGAGTGTTTGATGGAAGTTGGAACCGCCGGTGCTCGCGTGTGTCGGCCGAGTCGGTGAGTGCCGTTCGCGCGGTTTTCCCGGACGCTGCGCTGCCCGCCGCTTGCACCCCGCCGGCCTGCAAATGCGATCTCATCAGTTTCGAACGTTCCGCTGCTTCAGAACGGCTGGGAGCGGGAGGTTGCAGATGGACAAAAAGGACGGAATACTTCCTGGCGAAGGGCGGTGGCGCATTCGCGGGCGCATTTACGGACCGTGGGGTCATCAGCACCGCGATCAGAGCGCAGTGCAATACACCGGACGCGGCAAAGCCAGGCAACCGCCGCCGCTCGGGAGTGCTGCGAGTTTTGAATCTTAGCACCAAAAGCATGTGTCAGAGGATGATCCTCAATTTTAGCTCCAAAACTCCGCAAAATAATCAACTAAAGGTATCGTATGGAAATAACTGAAGGGAATCCCGCAAATTCCCGGCGAAGGTGCGGCCGCAGTGTCTACATCGCTGCACTTTCACCCGTGAATGTAAACGGTTGTGCACACCGGCCGCGAGTATGCAGGCCGTAAGCGGTTGATTTTTCGTCTGATAAGCGTTATTCTTTTGGCCATCGGATTGCGTAAACAGGCTGAATCCAGGAACTGATTTGCAGGTGAGTAACTAATGAACCGAAGACTATCGACAATCCTCTTAATCGCGTTTCTCGTGGCTGCAGCATCCAGCTACATCGTGTATCGAGTCGTGGGGAATCAGATGCACGGTACCCCGCAAGCGCCGACGACCCGGATCGTCGTAGCTGCTCGAGATCTTCAAATCGGCACGTTGATTCATGACGCCGACTTGACCACTGCTGAATGGGTAGGTTCAATCCCAAAAGGCGTGCTGGTAACAAAAGAAGCTGCCTTGCAGCGAGGAGTCGTATCGCAGCTGTATCAGGGCGAGCCTGTTCTGGAGAGTCGACTCGCCCCGGTGGGCTCCGGTGGTGGTCTGGCCGCAACCATCCGTCCGGGCATGAGAGCATGCGCGGTCAGAGTAGACGACGTGGTGGGCGTGGCAGGGTTCGTTCTCCCCGGGATGCATGTGGATGTTCTGGTGTCCGGGACCGGTCCGGGGGTCAGTGCGAATGATGGGCCGAAGGTGAACACGCTGTTGCAAAACATTGAGGTTCTCTCCGCGGGCAGCGATATTCAAAAAGATAATGAAGGGAAGCCGATGCAGGTGCAGGTCGTGAACCTGTTGGTCACGCCAGAGCAAGCGCAGCTTCTTAGTCTGGCGAGCAATCAGACGAAAATTCAATTGGTTTTGCGCAATCCCTTGGATGTGGAAACACCCAAGACAACGAGCGTGGCAATGGCCAGACTATTCACGGACGGTACGTCTCAGCCCATAAGCCCGGTAACTAAGAGGGCCCCGGCTCCGGCTCCCGCTCGGCCCGCACTTCAGGTTGAAAAGCCGCCTGCGCCCCGGATTTTTCTCATAGAAGTTTTGAATGGCGGTAAGCACACCGAAGAGAAGTTTAGCGAGCCAGGACAGAAGTAAACGCAGCGTAGTTTTGGTTCGGAGGAGCTAATATTGAAACGGCACGGGAAACGCGCGAGCGTCACGATTGCAATTGGTATTCTTTTCGGAATAATTTTGGTGACTGAGGCCGGAGGGCAGCAAGCGCAGGCTCCGAGTCCGCAAGCAGCGCAGCCACCCTCCGAAGACTCGTCCAACACGATTTTAATAACCGTGGGAAAGTCCCAGGTCCTTAACAGTGATCTCCCGATTGAGCGGGTTTCCGTGGGCTATGGCGACGTGGCCGAAGCGACCGCTGTCGGCCCAAAGGAAATACTGGTTAATGGAAAGGCTCCCGGCGAGACAAGCCTAATCCTGTGGCAGCAGGGCGGCGAAAAGCTATTTTTCGATGTTAAAGTGCAGGCGAGCCGCTTCGCGACGAATACCCGCGCGGAAACACTACGCCGAGAACTCAGCAAAGAATTGCCTGGGCAAAAAATCGAAGTAAGCGTTGAGAACGACCTTATTTTCCTGCGCGGAACCGCTAAGGACCTTACCAGCGCTGATCGGGCCGTCGCGATCGCCTCGTCGATGGGCAAGCCGGTGAACCTTCTTTACGTGGATGTACCTGCCCCCGATTCCCAGATTCTTCTCAAGGTGAAATTTGCGAGCGTGGATCGCAGTTTGCTTACCCAGGCGGGATTGAATCTTTTCAGTACAGGCGCAACCAACACCATAGGATTGACCACTACGGGACAGTTCTCGCCGCCTACGTTGAGCAGCAGCGGCGGATCGAGCGGCGGTGGAGGCGTAGGTAGTAATGGGGTCACCGCTACCATCACCAACTTTCTTAACCTATTCTTCTTTCGTCCCGATTTAAATCTTGGCGCAGCTATTCAGGCCCTGCAGACAAAGGGAATCGTGGAAGTTTTAGCCGAGCCAAACGTCTTGGCGGAAAATGGAAAACAAGCCAGCTTCCTGGCTGGCGGAGAGTTTCCGTATCCCGTGGTTCAAGGCGGCGGTACAACCGGAGCCCCGGTGGTTACGATACAATTCCGGCAGTTCGGTGTACGCCTGAACTTCATCCCCACGGTCACTCCGCGCGGGACGATCCGATTGCAAGTATCCCCTGAAGTAAGCTCGCTCGATTACGCGAACGGCCTCACTCTGCAGGGCTTTACGGTTCCCGGAATTAATGTGCGAACTGTAAACACGGAGGTCGAACTAGCCGAAGGACAAAGTTTCGCAATCGGCGGTCTTCTCGACAACCGGGAGACGGAGAACTTCAGCAAGATTCCCTTCATCGGAGACATTCCCTTGATTGGTAAATTCTTCCAATCCAGAAGTAAGAATAAAACGAATACTGAACTGATGGTTATTGTTACACCTGAGATCGTTCGACCGATGCCAGCGGGTAAGCAAATTGCCGGCCCGAATTTCCCGGCTCCATTTCTACCGCCGAACACACCCACTGCGATGACCACTCCAGGTCTAGATATTACCGGCCCTGTTCCGGTAACTCCGGCAAACCCGCCAGTACCTGTAGAGACTTTGGTGAGGAGCCTTGTAGAAACGCCGTTAACGGTGACATCCACTACAGGCGCCTTCGGCGCGGCGCAACAGGGCGGGGCTACGACGGGACCTGCAATGCCCGCAGCGCCCGCGGCACCCCAACACTGAGAATCCTCAAACTGAGGTCCCGGCTTGTGATAGCTATCGTTGCCAGCCCGGTGATGCTTCGCACACAGGAGGATCGCATACAAGTCCGGGGCCTTCTGACCCAGTTCATGTGGACCGGTGTGTGAGGCGTCAATCCCGCGCGATGCCCCACGCCGCGACGGGAGCTTTTCTTGGTCCGCCGCCCATTACGATGAATTGCAGCACTGTCACCAGATGTGGTCCCGCGAAATCCGAGACCAAGGGCGCCGTGCACGCGGATCGCCGAGCCGTAGTGCCAGAATCACCTGGAACTTGGGGCTCGCAGCGCAGAGCGAACGGACGGGTTGGGTTCCGCAATGCAGCCATATCGGCTAGGCGGGAGGAAGCGATCTGTACTTAGACCCTGCCGCCAGCTACTAGATAGCCCGAGCCATCGCTGTCGATGGAGGCCGCCAGATGATACAGGTGAGCTGACCCCTCGAAGGCTGCCCCGGTCAAGTGCTGCATTTCAGGGCTCGGCAACTTGCAGGAGAACCTGACGAGGTCCTGGGATCGCCCGACGAAGAGCCAACATGAGGGAGTCCGTGAGCGTGTCCGAATTGCGAGATTCCATTGCCGCGAAGAAGGAACGGCTCACTTTTCCAATGGCAAAGGGAAATCCCCCCTACCTTCGGACGAAGACGACAGCCAACTGGTCTTCGTAAGCCAGTCGGTAGCCCGAATCCAGGCGCAGCAGGGATGCCAATGCAGACTGGCGATTAATCAGAACGGTGTTTGCTTTCTGGAATGCCGGGTTGTCTCTCCAATTCGGAGCGCCATTGACGGTCGAAAGAAAGTTCGACACCCCCTCATTCCCGTACAGATTCGACCTTCCATCAATCGAGACCAGCCTTCCAGGGAGTCGCCAGATGATGTACCCGCCCCAGCCAAAAGGGTTGAATAACGGATCAGGAAGAGTGTTGGCCTCAATGAAATCGGCGGCCCGGGATGGGTACAGCCTGGCGGTTTCTTGCTCAAGGAACGCGGCGTTCAGGCTACCCGTGCGGAGCTGAGCACAGTAAAGGGCTCCAACGATAAGAACGGCGCCAACAATCGCTGGCCATCTGAGCGGATTAGGCCTGGAGATGTCGCGGAGTGCTCTCGCGCAAACCGTTACAGAGAGAATAACCAAAAACCACGCATCGCGCTGTTTTTGAAAGCCAAACCAGCAGCCGGCCAACAGCAATAACCAGGACAGCGCGGATTTATTGCGAGCTCGCGCTACCGCGGCAACTGCGGCGCACAGAAGTGAGATGGCGATCCAGTCGGGTGCCTCTGTGAGCGCAAAGGGTTGCATTTCGCTGATACCGAAAAGGCCCGCCTTGTCAAAGGCGTATTGCGCTACCACCGTGTAGATGTGGAATCCGTACGGGTTTGCGAGTGTGGCACTGATTCCCAAGGCCAGAATAATCCAGAGACGCGCGGCGCTCACTTTGACGCCGTCACCACTTCTCCACGAAGGGGGCAATGAGGCAGCAATCGCAAATATGAATATCAGGCCGAGGCCGTAGACGAACTGGATATGCAGGTTGGCCCACAAAGCGAGTATCGGCAAAAGCCACAACAGCAGCTTGGGTTTATTTCCCTCTGATGCCCGAAGAAGCACGATCAATTCCAGCGTGAGCAGAAGGATACTGAACAGCCATGGGCGCGGCGTTGTCACTGGCATCAGCGCGACACGGTAGAAAACTATGAGCACGAGCGCCCATCCTTGGGGGATGTAACTGGAGACAAGAACCAGGGCGCTGGTGATACAGCCGAGCATTAGGATGCCCGTAAATGCCATCACGCCGCTTAAACCGGCGATTCGGTAGGTGGCGCTCAGAATCCAGTTTGTCAGCCAGGCATAGTCCAGCCACTCGTGACCCAAGGTATATCGCCCAAACGAATCCTGCCACGGGACAGCATGATGTGCCGTGATCCAGTCACCGGCTCGAAGTCTCCACCAGAGATCGGGGTCGACGGCGGATCCGGTGCGCAGCGACATCACGCAGCACACTACCAGAACGATTCCGAGCCACGCGATTTCGAGCGTGCGGTCGAGCGGGCGGTCGAGCGGGCGGTCGAGCGGGCGGTCGAGCGTGCTCTGTGTGGTTACGGGCGCGCTATCCATTTCGGTAAGTAAGCCATCCCGCGATTACTGCAGCCCAAATGATTATGACCAGCTGAATGACCGCCCAGCTTCGATTTATAAAGCTCGTTAAAGATCGATTCGGTCTCCGCCGCGGTGCTCGGGTAGGTCCTCGGTGTCCACATATGCCGGGACGAAAGCACGCCGATAGCCTTACATTGCCGGGCCTGTTTATTGGAAAAATCGCGAACCTCAGGTGGGGCCGTATACACCGGTACACAGCACTGTCAGCGGGAGTGGACGACAGCTTGCCCCGTTCAGCTAAGTTCATGGTGCTGTTCCATGATTCAGTCCGATCTGCAGTGCGAACGCAGTCCATTCGCTCTGGCGATTGCGGCGCGGCATGACCGATGCCCGCAGGCAAGCAGTTTGCCACTCCGAATTTCCCGGCTCATTCTTGCCGCCGAACACACCCTCGTTAATGGCCACTCCGTGCCTAGATATCACCAGCCCTGTTGCTGTAGCACCAACCCAGCCGCTGAACTCGCGTTTGGCGGTAGCCCGGCAGGTTCAACTCCGCTGGAGTTGTGAGCGGCAGCGTATGACGCCTGCTATATGAAGCTGCTTGTGCCGGCATAAGTGCGCCGCGCTACCTTGACAGAAGCCTGGTGTGGTAGCCTTTGCCGAATGGGTACTGGTAGTGGCTCCAAATTCGTTACCGTATCTATCGAGCTTATAATCTAGTGAACATCATGCGTCGGGGCTGAAATGTGGCCGGACACGAGTCTGCTTAGGAATCGCCGATGAAGCCTTTCAGCAGGACCAGGAGGAGACTGGCCGCTGTGATCCTCGCCTTGGGTTTGTCCACGTTTTTTATGCCCCTGTTCAGTGTCAGTCCGCCCGTCATGGGCAGGTCTGTTTGGACCGCGTGGAACTTGGCTTCGCACGTCTATGCGCAGAGATCACCGTTCGCGGACGTCTCTTTTACTCTTGGCCTGAGTGGAGTCGCATTGGTGTACGTGCTCATGCTATGCGGACTGGTTGCCATTGTTCTTCCGCGGCCAAAAAAAGTGCTGGTGGCGATCGCTGTCTTCGGTAGTATTGCCGGTTATGATCCCTTTTACTGGGGGCATTCGATGTTTGCGCGTTGGCTTTTCCGATCGGCCGGAATGAAAATCGGCGCTGTTCAGTATGAACCCGGCATATACATGCTTATTCCCATCATGCCCGCTCTGCTATATGTCTTACTGAGCAGGAACTGGACGCTTGACAATGAATGAGGTAAAGCCAAACTAGCAGGCTGCCCTTGTTTCCCCGCGCTTTCCTTAAGGACTCGCAATGAGGTCGTAGACGATCATCGAAGCCACGCGGGGACGCCGTTCTCTTCCTGCTCGGGCGGACTACACCCTTTTCCACGAAACACCCGATTCTTCAAGAAGATCAAAGATGGTGCGATCATATCCTAAACGTGCCCATTGGCCACTCGGCGGGGGGCGTGAGCATAGCTCTCCTCCAAAAATATTTTTGGGATCCTTCCGGAGGGGTGCGTTTTGCCAGTTTCTTGGCTCGACCGTCAGCCTCCCGAAGTTTCCAAGTGGCAGTTAACCAAACGCGCAGCCTTGACAGAGAGTCTGAGAAAGCTGAGCCAAACCTGCGTTGACGCGGAATTGCGGTCGCTTGCGCTTGGCGGACCTCACCGCTGGAGAGGGGCCATTCCCCCCTCATATATTGGCTATTCTAGGGCGTTGGGGTTTGCCGCCAGTCAACCAGAAGGCGGAGAGTTCTCGCAGGGAAAGAAGTTGGCTCCCCAAATATCGGGAAGTTCGAGCCGTCTCTCCTGAGACTCGCAGCTAGACTGGCCAATATATAGGGGAATAGCCCCTCTCCAGCTGGATGCAGATGGTGGGGCATGGGAACCCGGCGTGATCCAGAGACTCCGCGTTAAAATAACGCAAAATAACGCAAATAAATGCATGACCCGAGTAGTGGTCCCAGCTTTAGTGCGAAAAGGTAAACACCTCCGATTCTATGAGTTTCAAGGCGCGAGCCCAACCCAGCGGGCTGGCTTTATGGGGGCCCGGTGCCGCATCTCCCCGCGTTATTTCTCGCGTCATGTTTGCGTTTAACGCCGGGTTGCCTTCGTTATTATTAGCGTTGGCGGCCATCTGCGGCCTTGGTTCTGGTGAATATCAGAGTCGCTTCCGCCAGAGCTGTACCGCACAGGGCATTCGCCTCTCGCTGGGATAGTAGCGGGGGGAGCGCCGTAACCCATCGCCAGTATTGAATGTTCGACTCGAGGAATGTGATTCCCCGACTGTCAATGCGAATATAATCGCAACTCTGCAGCATTGCCCAAGTCAAACTCGCACGGAAGTACTAAAGTGAAAGCCGAAACTTCCCGATAGCTAGAGAGAATATGACTAACCGTGAACGAGCGAAATAGACGCTCTCGATTCAACATGATGTCCCAAGCTGGAGCGAACTGCTGTGTCCCAATTCCAAATGGCCAAGCGACCGCTCGCCGCAATTACAGATTCACTCAATACCTTCCGACTGCCATCCGAGCTAAGCGCCTTGCTCTCTCTGGCCGACCAAGCAAAAGTATTAGCAAAAATTCGTGAGATTCATGTTCGCCTGGTGGAACGTGATCCAGAATTGGAAAATAACCGATGCCACGGCCACCACCTGTGGTTGGTATACGACGGCATCGCAGAGCGACTGAAAAACAAGGATGATTTCAGGAATCACCTGGCCGCAGAGTTTATTCCAAAGATGATTCGGCAGATCAGGCGGGATCTATCATGGTATCCGCATGGCGACGAAGATTTAACGTACTTTCTGGCACCGCGGATCCTGAGGTGGCAAAACGGAGTTCCAGTGCAGAAAACTGAGCCATCTTCTCACGCCCGCCTCCGTCACGCGCTTTCGATCCACAGTGGTGGCGCGAAAACGGCGACTGAAGAATCGAACGGCCCCGAAGAGTCTACCGGGAAGCGCGGACGGCGCCGAAACCAAGCGCGACGAGATGCGATCCACAGCGCGATCGCGAAGCAGGGTGATGATTGGCGCGACCACCTGAGTGAAATATTTGCCGAACTGGAAGCCAAAGACGTACCGTTAGGCGACTTTGGAGGCTGGGAGATTGATCTGGGCGACGATCAGAACGCGAAAGTACTGAAGTGGACCGATCTAGACCTCGCCCAAGGCGATCAGCTCAGGCAAATCATCGATACACTTCGCAAGTATCCCGTTTGACGGATTTATTCTGCCACGGATCTAATTCCAATTCGTTCCAATTATTTCCACATGGCCGGCGGCTCTCCAAGGGCATTGCGCAGAAAAGCTCAATGCCCTTCAAGGTTTTAGGAATCTATAACATATAAGCCGTCTGCGCCACATTCTTTTTTCGAAGATCTTGAGTCGGAGCTCTCCGCATTCGAAAATCAGAATGTGACAGGCCAAGCAGAAAGAACGGGTCCTTTACGCAACAGGCGCGCCGGATGACGGACATCAGGCGCACAAGAGGTTTTTCAATGACAAGCTATTTGCCTCACGAGATTGAGATTTGGGAGACGGAGCGGCTCACACCGAATCCCAAAAACGCGCGCAAGCACTCGACCGAACAGGTTCAGGAGCTGGCAGCCAGCATGTCAGCCTTCGGATTCATGTCGGCGGTGGTGGCAGGCTCGGACGGCATCGTGCTCGCCGGCAACGCACGGGTGTTGGCAGCACGAGAGCTGGGATTGCCTAGAGTGCCGGTGATCGTGGCCGATCATCTGAGCGAATCCGAGAAACAGGCCTTCGCAATCGCCGATAACCAGATCGCATTGCACGCCAGCTGGGACAACGAAATTCTTAAAGTACGGCTCGAATTGTTAAGGCAGGAAGGAATGAACCTGAAGCTGGTGGGTTTCAGCGAGGAAGAGTTTAGCGCTCTGGTGGATGCACTTGAGGCGAACAATCGGCTAGAAGATGAGGACGCGGCGCCCGAACTGCTGGATATCGCAGTAACCGAAGCGGGAGATCTGTGGGAGTTGGGAAACCATCTGCTGTTCTGCGGCGATGCCACTGCCGATGAAGCTTATCAATCGTTGCTCGACGGCGAGTTGGCGGACATGGTCTTCACCGATCCGCCTTACAATGTCGCATACCGGGCGCCGCTCGCGCCAGATGGCAGCGTGCGTCACGCACCGATTACCAATGACGATCTGGGCGGCGGATTCGCCGCGTTGATGGCTGGCGCGTGCAGGAAGATGTTCGATCATACTTGCGGGGCGCTGTACATCTGCATGTCGTCCTCTGAGCTGCACACGCTTTACAGAGTGTTCACCGAGGCGGGGGGACATTGGTCCACGTTCATCATTTGGGGCAAGCAGACCTTCACGATGGGACGGTCGGATTATCACCGGCAGTTTGAGCCGATTCTTTATGGCTGGCCGAAGGGCAAAGTGCATTACTGGTGCGGAGCACGGGATGAAGCAGATCTTTGGTTGATCGACAGGGTTCACTCGAATGACCTTCACCCAACGATGAAGCCGGTGAAACTGGTGGAGCGTGCAATTGTGAACAGCAGCAAGCGTGATGGCGTCGTGCTAGATCCCTTTGGTGGTTCGGGTACCACCGTGATCGCATGCGAAGCGAAAGGTCGTCGCGCCAGGCTCATCGAAATTGAGCCGCGCTACTGCGATGTGATCGTGAAGCGGTGGCAGGACTTCGCGGATCGGGCGGCGATTGATCGGAGCAGCGGCAAAACCTTCGCAGAACTAGCTGAGCAACGCCAGCCAGAGGCAATCGCGATCAACGATTAGTTGTTTGAGTGACTAGTTTTCTCTGAGCGAGGATTCTTAGCAATGGCAACGCGAGGGCGGCCCTTTGAGCCGGGTAACACGATGGGTCGCGGCCGCCCTAAAGGCAGCCGCAACAAAGTGACAGAGCAAGTCCGCGAGATTTTTCAAACACACGCGGCAAGCGTGGTGCGCAAAGGTATATCGCTCGCGCTGCAAGGCGACCCACGCTTGCTTACGACGCTTATGAACCGAGCCTTAGGGCCGCAGACGTTTCCCAAGAAGTTCGGGAAGTTGTCGATGCGAACGACCGACGATCTGATGGATATGTCTGACTTGGTCGCCAAGAAGCTTGGAGCGGGCGAGATCACGCCCTCCGAGGCGCTGGATGTCGGTTCGTTCATCGAGCAGCGCCGTAAGGTGATCGAGACGCACGAGTTGGAGAAGCGATTGCAAAATTTGGAGGAGGGGCGATTGTAGAGGAACGAACCTTTAGATCCGGCAGTCGGTCGAGGATCTTGCGGCGCTTTCACATTCACTTTATTTTTCAAGAACCCATTCAGGAAAGCCGTCAAAATGAGAACCAGCCTCAGAACAAGAATCGTGCGACTTGAAGATCGCATAATTTCTGAATCCGAGGACAAGTTGCTGCCTCTCGAAGTCCTCCGGCATTGCATGAATGGGACTATTTCACCGACGGAACTCAAGCGATGGAGTTCGGTCATTGATCAAATAATCACCGCTGCGGACTTAGCGGAGGAGGAACTAGCGCGGGAGATTGCCAGTACCCGAAATACCTCGGAATTGCTTGGAGATGACGAATAAGATGCGACGAATCCAAAGCCGAATCGAAAAGTTGACCAGGTTATTGGCCGCGAAGCCTATTCCGACGCCGCCGATTATCCAGATGGCTCTGCAACTGACGTCAGGCGAAGACCTAATGGTTCTGCGGCGCGTCATTAAAGCCGGACGACCGCTCCTCGCTTCAACCGAGCAAGAATCGCGGGCTCTCGCTGCTTACCAGTCGGCTCTGGAGAAGGCGGCCTTGTTGAATGATAATTTGACCCGACGAAAAGATCCATCGACTGGATCGATCGCGTTCGAAGGGTTCAATAAGGACCCCCGTTTGAGGTAAATGTACGACATGCAAAAAACTCCGCAGCTCCGCCCTGTTACAGAAGAGGCACATTTTACCTCAACCAAACGGCTGATCGTAACTATTGGCTCTAGCCGATACGCGCTCGATATTTCCATCCGGTGCACCGAAATGAAGCCTTCGTCCCCCGAAGTCATCCCCATTGACGAACACTTCAAAGGGCCGAGAAAGACGAGTTTGAATCAATGAACCACATTAGAAACACGCACCGGAGGCCTCGATCTTTCCCCCACTGCGCCGGACGGAGACGAGTTTCTGAAAGATCCGCCGCTGCTCGTGCCAGTCGATGCAGTTGACGATGGGCCGCAAGTTTCTCTCATTGAGGCCCTTCATAGCTGGAAGGAAAAGAATTTGTTCCTGAATGTCGGGAGCGAGGTTGAGCAGTTTCATGATCTGGGTCATTCGGGCTCGCGTCACCCGGCCGAGGCGGGCGATTTCGGCATAGTCCCGAAGCTCTTCGGCCCGCAAGAGTCCGTCAAAACGGAGGGCGAGTGCCATGAGCCGCGCGATCCTGGGAATGGCGCTGCCGGCCAAGTCGCTACCTGACCGCCGGTTATCAGAGGACAACAGTTTGTTCTTCTCGCGGGCAGCCCCGCGCACACCAAAATCGAGCGCATACGTGATCTCATCTTTGCGGCTCACGCTGACACCTGCTCTCCCACCGTACGAAACCGGATGGAGATTTGTCGGGCGGCTCCGTCGTAACCCACCCGGTCGACAAGGTCTCCCATCACCTCGACCTGCCGGGTGCGATCCATCTGTTCCCATCCGGCAGCCCCAAACAATACGGGTTGGGCCTCCCGCAGCCGGTTCAGAACCGATTCCTCGATGGCGCGCGCGGGAAGGGACTTCGCGGGACACGTTGCCCATCCTTTGCGTTGGGCATTTAGGCAAACATAATAAGGATACGTACGATCGTTCTTTCTCGCATAGGAGTATACCATCCGCGCCGCGCAGGCCTCGCAATAGAGCAGTCCGCCCAGCAGAGCCAGGTGTTTATTTCGCGATTTGCGGTGCGCCGATGCCGCAGGATGGGCGATCAGACTCTGAACGCGATCCCACACGCCGGGCGCAAGGATGGCGGCGTGCTCGCCCGGATACGGTATCCCTTTGTGCCGGATCGCCCCCGTATAAATAATGTTCGTCAAAAGCCGCCGTAACGAATTCAGCGCAAACGGCCCGCCCGGGCGGAACTGACCACTCTTGCGCGTCCAGCTTTTAAGCCGCCAGCCCCTGCGCTCGACTTCTGCTAGCGTAAGCAGCATCGAACGTTTTTCTTCAAACAGCGCAAAGATCCCCCGTACCTGTTCGGCCTCTTTCTGGTTCACAACCAGCCGTCCCCCAGCTGGGTCTATGTCATAGCCGAGCACCGGATATCCGCCGACCCATTTTCCCTTCCGTCGCGCAGCTGACATCTTGTCACGGGTGCGCTCGCCGATAAGCTCCCGCTCGAACTGCGCAAACGAAAGCAGAATGTTCAACGTTAATCTTCCCAGTGAGGTGCTGGTATTGAACTGCTGGGTCACCGCCACAAAACTCACTTTGTGCTTCTCAAAGAGGCTGAGCATGCGGGTAAAGTCGAGCAACGACCGGCTCAGACGGTCGACCTTGTAAACCACCACGCAATCCAGCTCGCCTGCTTCGACGGCACGGAGCAATCTGGTCAGAGCCGGCCGATCCATATTGCCTCCGGTATAGCCGCCATCATCATAGGACCCAGGCATCGCGATCCAGCCTTCGCGCCGCTGACTCTGAATGAATGCTTCGGCAGCGTCGCGTTGTGCATCGAGCGAGTTGAATTCCTGATCAAGGCCTTCTTCGGTCGATTTCCGGGTATAGATAGCGCAACGCAGGCGGGCGGGGGATGGCTCCTCTCCCGTTGCATTCTGATTACTTTTTCGCACGGGTTTGCTCCTTACGCTCCCGGGGCGCAGGGCGTGTAAGCCCAAAAAACGCCAGACCGTTCCAGCGGGTGCCGGTGATCGCCGTTGCGATCGCGCTGAGCGAGGAATATTGCCGATTCTCATACCGAAACCCCTTCGCGAGGACTTCCACTAACGCGGTGCGTCCTTTCCATTTCCGAGTCAGCAAGGTGCCGGGCAGCGGCAGGCGGCGATCTGGTTCCCGCCCATTCCGACCGGCTGTTGTGTGGATGCGGTCGCCGCCCACGTTAAAAAAGTCTCGCGGAGCGTTGATTCGCAAATCGCCATCCTGCGCAATCTGCTGCGCCCGCCCGCGCGCCCTCTCGGAGAGATCTCCTTCGGCCAATGCCTGCAGACGCCAGGCAATCCGCCGGAACAGGTGCTCTCGGTGATAGCATCGCGTCTCTTCTTGAAACACCTCCTGATACTTCTTGCGTAGGTCCGCCATGTTCGCCCGGCGCAGGCTCTCTATCTCCCTTAAAACTGTCGTGTCCACTGTTTGTTATTCCTCTCCATGCTGTCAACCACAGGTCCATGGACGCTCGTTTCCGCCGCACACGCAAGTGGAAAAAATGACGACATTTCCCACTTGGGGACAGATTTGACTTGCATTTCAGGCCGACCCGAGATGGGATGAGAAGGCGTTTGTGGGACACAATCAAATCGATGCACTCATACGTGCATAAAAGGAGACCGACCTTGAAAAAGAAGATCAATACTACGCAACGATCGGAGTTGGCAAGGGCTCCGCGGCGACAGCGGAGCCCGATCGTTGGCGTCGACGTCAGCAATAAGAACAGTCACTACTGCGTCCTCGGCCCGGAAGGGGAGATCGCCGCGGAGGGAACACTGCGAACGACTCCAGCGGGGTTCAGCGCGCAGTTCCCGCGCGCGATCCGCTGCCGGATTGTGCTCGAGGTGGGAACCCACTCGCCCTGGATCAACCGATTGCTGCATAGCCTGGGACACGAGGTCATCGTGGCCAATGCGGGACGAGTTCGGATGATTTACGACAACGACAACAAAAACGATCGGGTGGATGCGCGCACTCTGGCGCGCCTGGCGCGTGTGGATGCCGGGTTGCTGCATCCGATCCGCCATCGCAGCGCTGAAGCGCAGGCCGATCTGGCAGTGCTGCACGCCCGGGATTCCTTGGTCAGCCTCCGCACGAAACTCGTGAACACGGTACGGAGTATGGTGAAGAGCTTCGGATCTCGGTTACTGAGCAGCTCTCCCGAGTATTTTCCGCGGAAGGTCCGAACCCATATTCCTGCATCTTTGCAGCCGGCCTTGTTCCCGCTTTTGGACCAGATGGAAATGCTCACCTCCCAGATCCATGCCTACGACAAGCAGGTGGAGCAGCTGACCCGGACCCGGTATCCGAAAACTCAGGTGATTCAGCAAATTCGGGGAGTTGGCGCCCTGACCAGTTTGGCGTTTGTATTGACCATCGACGATCCACATCGATTCCAGAAGAGCCGGGATGTTGGTAGTTACCTCGGGCTGCGTCCCCGGCGCGATGACTCGGGACAGAGCCGACCACAGTTGTCCATTACCAAAGCTGGCAATCAGTTCTTGCGGCGACTTCTGGTCAACTGTGCGCAGTACACGCTGGGGCATTTTGGCATGGACTCGGATCTCCGCCGCTGGGGCCAAGCCTTGATGGCCCGTGGCGGCAAAAACGCGAAAAAGCGAGCGGTCGTCGCGGTGGCGCGAAAGCTGGCAGTCTTGATGCACAGCCTCTGGGTGAACGGTGAAGTATACGAGCCGTTGCGCAGACCGGTTCACGCTCAGGAGGCGGCCGCATAGAGAGGGCCTGAAGGATTCGATCACCTACGGATTTTCGACTGCCGCCGCGATTCGGGCGACTGCGCATGGATCACCGGCCTACCGGACCTTGTGCCCGGAACAAAGGTCGTACCTCGAGATTGCAGCGCCCACTTGACGGATCTCATCATGCACCGGGCGTTAAAAACGCTCACCCCAGAGTGCGAATGGAAGTGTGGCGCGTGGCGGAAGTTGAATGAGCCGGTTGCCCGGGTCGAAACAGCAGCGAAAGAATGGTTGTCGGATGGAAATGCCGGCCTGTGGAAAGCCAAAGACAGGCTTCCCACAGCCCTTGGAAAACGCTGTGCGTTTCCCACATTCCCACCGCACGACGAGGGCCTGCTTATGAAATCGAACGCCCCAATAGGAAGAAATCCGCCACGGCGGATTTCGGGGCTTGACTTGACTTTACCTTCTCATGGAAGTGATCCATGTCGTGACCGCGACACTAATCCCAAAGGAGAAAATTGAAATGACCACAGTGATTCCAGAAGAGAACGGCAGTTCCCCGGCCATGGCGAGCGGCAAGAAGCCGAAGGCTAACAAAAAGACCCGCGTTGCGCCACGTCGCGCCAACGTTACGCCCGCCAAACCCAAGTTGGCCCGCAAGGTCGCACCCGCCAAGAAAGCGCTCAAAGGACGCGCGAAGCCCGAGGTTGCCAAGGCAAAGGTGCGCGCGATGGGCAAGACCGCCAAGATTCTCGACTTGCTGAAACGCCACGGCGGCGCAACTTCGAAAGAGCTGATAAAAGCTACTGGCTGGCTGCCGCATTCGATTCGCGGCTTCCTGTCCGGCACAGTAGGCAAGAAAATGGGATTGACCGTTATCTCCACCAAGGGCGACGATGGAGAGCGAACCTACTTGGTCCAGGACTAACACTTCGTAGGTCCCCTTTAGGGCCGCCGGTATTTTACCGGCGGCTTTTCCTGTTTACGCCGCTTCTTGAAAGTCACCTTCACCAGCATCACCAAATAGAAGTGTCGGTGTCCGTCCCATCCGCCCAACCAGCAGATTTGCCAATCGTCGAATCGAGAGCCCAGTTCCACTGAATGGCGAAGACTAAGAAATTTCGTCTCCATAGGTCATCCGTCACTCTTTGCGAAGGGAAAGGCAGCCGCTCCTCCAACACCTGAATCTTCAGGTGCGCCCATTGAAGTTCGCGTTCCAGCATCTGAATGCGCACCTGCGGCTCAATCGTTGCCATTGGGGAAGCTCTATTGTAAGGGAGTTTCTAAAAATACGCGAGAGATTTTACGCGCTTTTTCGATACCAGTTGCGTTGCCTGGTGTGCTTCACATCCAGTCCGTTCACCAGCATCGCCAACTCTTCCGATCGCAGCGTGACGCTGTGCCTGGCTTCCGCTTCCGGCCAACGGAAACGGCCCTTCTCCAGACGCTTCGCGCACACCCATAAGCCGCTGCCATCCCACACCAGCGCCTTCAATCTCGTCTGGTTTTGTTGGTGAATAAAAACAGATGACCGCTCAGCGGATCGTGACCCAACTGATCGCGCACCGCTCCATACAAGCCTTCGAATCCTTTTCGCATATCGACAGCTTCGATCGCGAGATAGATCTTGGTGGCCGGTCCGAGGCCGAACATGCTTGCATCCGTTCCGGATCAGGCCCGCTCGGCGACGCGGATCAGCCGAGCCAGTTGTTCTTCCTCGAATCGCCAGCAGCTATCGATGCTCCGCCCGTTGGTCAAGCGAAGTGTAAAGCTCTGCGCCGTGGCTTCCACTCCCGCGACTTTCACCTGCACCAGTCGCGGCTTGCGTCGCATCCGCTGCCGCCAATAATCGAGCGTGGTGACCGGGATGGCGCGCTGGCGGCAGAACTCGACTCGCGTCAGACCGCTCACCTGGAACTCTTCCACCACCCGCTTCATCTCTGACCCGCGCCCGGACGGCTTGCCCATGCCCGACCATCTTCCGCTGATTAGGCGCCATCTTCAAGATGGGTGGTCACACGCTTACGTTCCATCCCGGGTGATGGCCACAGCAGCGGGAGGCCCCCCACGTCCACCGTGGCAACCACGGTGTTGCTCGACGTGTTGATCGGCGCTGCGGACGGTGAGTGTGCCAATGCTCGCCACATTAGGCGCGCGTTCCGTCCGGGGTGATGGCTACTCCCTACGTGTCTCGTCCGAGACACAGGCGATCCAGTCGTTGGATGGCGCAACGTTTTCGGGTCTCTCTCGTTGGCGGTGCTTTGCAGGCTGTTTTTCGCCGTCTGGGCTCAGAGGCAGTTCCAGATGGTAATCAACCATTCCGGTAATCACCAAGCGAGAGCGGACTACTGAGACTGAATCATTGCATGAGGGCTGTCCGCTGCTTGCTCCCGTCCGAAAGTGTGGCATTCTGCCATCGCCGGCGCTATCATCATTCTGTGCGATTGTTAGTTGTGGAGAATGAACCCAAAACTGCGGCTTTTTTGCGAAAGGGACTAGGCGAACAGGGATTCATGACGGACGTCGCAAATGATGGTGATCAGGGTTTTGAGATGGCCCGAGCGTCCGATTATGACCTGGTAATTCTGGACATCATGCTGCCGGGGCGTGATGGATGGTCGGTTCTCTCGAGTCTGCGCAGCGCCGGAAAGCGTATGCCGGTGCTCTTTCTCACGGCTCGCGATTCTGTGGCCGAGCGGGTGCGCGGACTTGAGATGGGCGCAGACGATTATTTAGTAAAGCCCTTTGCATTTTCCGAATTGCTTGCCCGCATTCGCACAATCATTCGCCGCGTCCCGCAACTTCGCAGTCACGTCCTGCGGTTTGCAGACATTGAACTCGATCCGATAAGTCATAAGGCGTTCCGGGGCGGAAAACGACTCGATCTCACCTTAAAGGAGTTTCTGCTCCTCGCATTATTTGTAACCCACCCAGACGAAGTCCTCACGCGCGCCACGATTGCGGAACAAGTCTGGGATATGAGTTTTGACACGGGGACAAACATAGTAGAGGTGCATGTTCGTCGCCTCCGCGCGAAAATGGATGATCCGTTCGAGCGAAAGTTGATTCGCACCGTTCGTGGAGTCGGCTATGTTCTTAAAGATTAAGCGTCCGCTCAGCCTCAGTCTCCAACTAAGCCTCTGGTACACGAGTGTTTCCTTTCTTCTCCTGTTGCTCGGCTCAGGCTGGATGTATTTGCAGTTGGTTCGGGCATATGACGCAAGTGAGGCCGATTTCCTTTTGCGAAAGGCGCTTACACTTAAGGAACTGGCGCGTCAGCAAGACCTTCCTATTTTAAAATGGGAAATCGCCGGATCCTATTTAGACGGGCGCACGCGGCCTCGTGCTGGGGCTGCCCCGTCAGCGCCTTTCGCTTTGACGCTCTCGCGTGTACTGTCGCCGGACGGCAGTATTATGATTGAAACGGACAGAATGTCCGAACAAATACCGATGCAAAGTTTTCCGCTTGAGGGTCCACTCAATGGAACTTACCGCGGCAGGCTCTTTAGAATGCTAGCCATGACCAGCGCGGAAGGCTTCCGAATCCAAGTTGCCAGGGACTATACGCTACAAGAGAACATAGTTGCTTCGTACCGCCGTAAGCTCTGGAGTTTTCTAGGGATTGGGTTGCTTCTTTCGGCCCAGGCCGGCTTCATGATCGCTCGCCACGGTATGCGCCCGGTCGAAGGGATTGCAGGCACTTTGCAGCGAATTGGCTCCAGCACGTTGGGAGAGCGAGTCAAGACGGAAGGTCTGCCGGCAGAACTCTCCTTACTTGCTTCCACATTCAATAAGACCCTGGATCGGCTCGAGGATGCATTCGCGCGAATGGCTAGCTTTTCGTCCGATATTGCGCACGAACTTCGCACGCCCATTGGCAATTTGCGCGGGGAAAGCGAGGTTGCTCTAAGCAGAGCTCGCACAGTCGAGGAGTATCGCGACATATTGGAATCGTCGCTGGAAGAATATCTACGGCTGTCCCAGATAATCGACCGTCTGCTGTTCCTCGCTCGCGCCGAAAATCCAGCGACCGAAATTCATCGGGAGCCGGTTGACGTGGGGATGGAACTCCAAAAGGTGTGTGAATTCTATGAGGCAGCCGCTAGCGATGCCAGTATTGGCTTGGACATCGTCACACCGCCCTCGTTTATAGTCGGTGTGGATCGTACACTTCTCCAGCGAGCACTAAGCAACCTGATCGAGAACTCGCTCGCGCATACTAGCGCTGGTGGGCATATTCGACTGGAAGCGGTAAGAAGCAACGGATCGCTATTGATCTCAGTGGCCGACGACGGCTGTGGGATCGCCACCGAACACTTGACGCGAGTATTCGATCGTTTCTATCGCATCGATAGAGCTCGATCTCAGAATAACGGCGGAGCGGGCCTTGGACTCGCAATCGTCAAGAGCGTCGCCTCGATGCATGGTGGCGAAGCTGGAATCGATAGCACGGTCGGCAAGGGTACGCGCGTCACTCTCAGGCTCCCAGTCGCCTGAAAAACATCTGGTTTTAGAGAAGTCTGGTCGTCCCGGCCACATTCGGGTTGTGAGGCAAGCGGTCATCGTCCACACGTCGAGTCGGTCATTTGGAGTGCGGTCAAATTGATCCGATCATCGCTCGGGTTTTTAATCAGCAAGCCTTTTGCTTCCACCTTATGTCCTTTCTGGGCATCAGGATGGTACGCGGCGACATCCATCAATCCAAACTTCCGGGTTCCCGGTGGCTTGGCTTCCCAGGCTTTCAGTTGCTGTGCGGTCGAATTGTTCGGATCTCTGGTCCGGATCGGTTCACTCGCCAGGTTTAGCACCCAGCTGTTATCGAAATTTTGCACGAGACAGCCGAACACATCGACTAATGTTCCAGCCGGCACCTCCAGCTTTCCTGATTTTTCTTCGATCTGAATGTTCGGTAGAGCCTCCATCGTTAACTCGTTAGTCCCGACAGGGAAATCGTTAGCTTGGAGGATGAACGTCAGAATGTCGAGGTAAGCCCCATCGCTGAGGCTCGCGGGAGCGCTTCGCGGCATCGTGGTTTTAATGGTAGTGTAAAGGCTCTGAAGGTTGTCTTCCCGCCAATTCTGCATGAAGTTCTCGCTTTTGAGCACACCTTGGTAGCCGCTAAGGTCGTCTTTGTGACATTTAGCGCACTCGTCCAAATACGCGGCATTTCCGCGTTGTGCCTGGGCCGCTGTATAGACTCCCTCCCAAACGTTGATCGTCGAGGGTTTCTGCTCATTGGAGCTGACCGCCTGCGGCATTCCGAAGGAACTCCTGGCAATGAACGACACCAAGACGAAGGTGCATATCGGAAGTCTGTTACACAGCTTGAGTCCGGACACTGGGTTAATATACATCCGAATCTCAAGAACTTGCGTTGCGAACATATTGTTCCGTCGAGACCGCCTGATTGAGAACCGGAGTGTTGCGCTATGGCAGGTCGGACTTCCTCGTCGGGCCGCTGCGTGTTGGAGATCCTAGGACCGTGGATATTCCGGCCTGGGTCATCGCTTTGCGAAGCACTGCTGCCGTAGCGGGCGAAATCCCCCTAAGGTTTCCCTCCAGGTAGACACCTTCGGAAATCCTCAATGGCGTCCAACCTGACTTGTTCGGACGGCTCCAGATCTCTATTTTGGCGCCGTTATCGATCAGGAATTGCGCAGTGGAAGTAGCCGTTTTGTAAGCCGCTCCGTGCATCGGAGTCTCTCCGTTATTATCGACTGCGTTCACATCGCCACCCAGTTCGATGGCGAGTTTCACGGCATCCAAGACTTCACTTTCGGTTCCGGGGTCTTCTCCAGGAGATTTAGTGCCCACACCTGCCGCAGCCGCTATTGGCGTCGTATTATCTATATTGGGCATCAGCGGATCAGCCCCGAGTTGCGCCAATAACCGCATCAAGGGAGCGTCCGCGGTTCTGGCTGCCATCAAGAAGGGGGTCGCACCAATCATGTTAAATTCGGTGTACCCCGCCTCCCCTCTTGCAGTCATCCGAGCGTTCACATTCGCTCCGTGAGCCACTAACCTTTTTACCAATTCAAGACTATCCATGTTCCCCGATCCGCGCGGTCCGGGATTGTTAGTGCCAGTACCTGGCTTTCGCACCCACGTAAGCTCGTGTAGAGCGGTCCAACCCTGGGCTGCGGCATTCGGGTCAGCGCCTGCGTCAAGCAGCGCTGCAGCCAGCTCGTAATGAGCGTTTGCGACCGCCAGCACCAAGGCACTGGGTCCGATCACCTCTCGATCCGCAGAAATTAAGGTCTTGACATCCGTGTCGTGCGGCGCACCGTTCACTACATACTTGGGACGTTTTTTGTAACCGTTCAAGGTCTCATTTACATTTGCTCCACCTTTAAGCAGGGAGCGTACTACTGCGCTGCGGCCTTCCCTAACAGCAAATAGCAGCGGCGTAAAGCCACCTCGTGAACGAGCGTGAATATCGGCACCGTGCTCAATCAGCGAGTCGACAACCTCGGTATTGCCTTCGGCTGCCGCCCACATGAGGGCCGTTTGTCCATGCTCGGTCTCCTTGGCGTTAACGTCCGCTCCTCGAGCCAGAAGCAGATTCACGACATCCACTTTGCCGGTTCGCGCCGCCGTCATCAGTGCGGTTTCTCCACCAGGTAGCGCCGTATTCGGATCGGCGCCAGCCTTAAGCAAGAGTTCGACCATAGGCGCGCTTCCGTTGATGCAAGCGAGCGAGAGCGGCGTCGCTCCATAACGATTTGCGGCTTTCGCGTTGGCGCCGCTCCGAATCAATAGCTGAGCCGTCTCCAGGTCGTCCCAGCGCGCCGCCCAATGCAAAGCCGTGGTGCCGTCTGCGCCGGGGGTATTTGCGTCAGCATGCTGGTCCAACAAGCTGCGTGCGGAAGCCCTGTCGCTGTTCTTTACGGCATCTACCAGTCGGGCGTTGGGACTGGCAGCCAGAAGACTCACCGCACCTAATATTAGGGGAACTGAAAATCGACCCACAATGGCACTCTCGTATCTCATCGTTGCCTCCTGGCCCGGCCCATAGGGGAATCAAATCGTCAGTAGCTCTTCAACCCGTGCGCGGCTGTCGGCGAAACTATCCTGATGCACCCCAACCTTATCCAGTAGGGTCAAATGCAGATTCGCTAGCGGCTCCGGATCCTCATATTTGATATGACGACCACCCTTGTGCGTCCCAACTCCCCCGCCGGCAAGAACGATCGGCAAGTTAGTGTGGTTGTGAACATTGGGATTACCCATGCCGCTGCCACAGAGATATAATGAGTGATCTAACAGCGAGCCGTCGCCGTCGGGCGTAGATTTCAATTTACCCAAGAAGTAAGCGAAAAGTGAGACGTGATAGGCGTTAATTTTCGCTATTTTTGCCAACTTCTCCGGATTATTATTGTGATGCGACAACGGGTGATGTCCCTCGGAAACGCCAATCTGCGGGTAGGTGCGGGCACTGGTCTCGCGCGCCAGTTGGAAGGTGATCACGCGGGTGACATCGGATTGAAGGGCCAGCACCTGCAAATCAAACATAAGCTTGGCATGATCGTCGTACGATTCCGGTACGCCGACCGGGCGATCCATATCGGGCATCGGCGACGCTGCGCTTTGTTCTTCCGCCTTCTGAATACGCCGCTCGAGCTCCCTCACGGTATCCAGATACTGGCTAACTTTTGTGCGGTCATGCGCGCCCAATTTGTTCTGGAGGCGCGCAATATCTTCAGTCACCCAGTCGAGCATGCTTCCGTTCATCTTCAATTCCGTGATCTGGTCTGCTGCGCTGCCTCCGTCACCGAATAAGCGTTCGAAGACGACTCGTGGATTGGCTTCGGAGGGAAGCGGTGTCGTGGGTGAGGACCACGAGAGATTGTTTTGATACACGCAAGCGTAACCGTTGTCGCAGTTTCCCACCGGCGTCAGCAAATCCATGGCAAGTTCGAGAGATGGAAGGCGGCTATCTTTACCAAGGTGCTTTGCAGCAATCTGATCGACCGTTGTGGCTAGTTCGTAGTCGCTGCCCTCGGTCATTTTCGCTTTAGCAGCGCTCAAAAAGCCGCAATTGGAGCATGCATGGTTGCCGGGAGCATATGAGTTCTTTAGCTCAAAGTTTGTCATGACCGTTAACTGATCGAGATAGGGAGTCAGCGAGTGCAAGCTCGGCGAGAGCTCCGTGATTGTGCCTACGCCCTGCGGAGTCCACTGCGCTATATTGGAACCCATCGGGATATACACGAATCCTAGTCTGTGCACCGGCTTGGCGACGGTCGCCGCCCGGAGCGAAAGCGCGGGAATCATAGCATCCAGCAAGGGCAGCGCCAAGCTGACACCGGCCCCCCGCAAAAACGTTCGCCTTGCTAGCGCCTTTTTCGTAACGATCATTGCGATAACCTCATTTGAAATGGTGTACTCTTAACGATTCCGAGAATAAGCGAAGAAAAACGGTTGTCTTCGCTGGCCGCGCCTCGCACAACCCCGCGGACCGCCGCAGAGTCGTAAGGTTCTAGTCCCCGACCTAAAGCGTATGTCAGCAGTTTCTCAGTCATCGTCGTGACAAAGATCTCAGGACGACTCAGCAAAGCCTGACGGAGTCCGGAGGCTCCCGTAAACTGACCGCCGTCCGGCAGGTTTCCCGAGGCGTCGACCGGCGCTCCTTCATCTTTAGTTCGCCACTGTCCGATTGCGTCAAAGTTTTCCAGTGAGAAACCGACCGGGTCCATCAATTTGTGACAGCCAGCGCAGGGCTGATTGGCACGGTGCTCAGCCATACGTTCCCTCATCGTCAGAACCTTACCAGCGGAACCATTATCCTTCAACGGCGGCACATTTGGCGGAGGGGGCGGCGGCGGCAAGCCGACAATATTGGTCAAAATCCATTTTCCCCGAATTACGGGCGACGTGCGATCGGGATAGGATGTCACGGTCAAAATACTGCCTTGACCGAGCAGTCCCCCACGCACGCTATTCTGATCCAAATTTACGCGACGGAACTGGCTGCCATACACGTTTGGAATCCCATAGTGCTTCGCAAGCCGTTCATTCAGGAATGTGTAATTCGCTTTCAGCAGTTCGAGCACATTCCGGTCCTCGCGCATAACGTTGTTAAAGAAGAGTTCCGTTTCACGCCGCATGGCTTGCCGCAGGTTGTCATCGAAATCCGGAAACAGCCGCGGGTCCGGAATGATCGCGGCTAGATTGCGGAGGTACAGCCACTGATCGGCGAAGTTGGTGACCAACGCGTCAGAGCGGGGGTCCGCCAGCATTCGACGCACTTCATGTTCGAGAACCGCCGGTTCTTTCAACTTACCGTCAGCCGCCAAATTCAAGAGTTCGTCATCCGGGATACTGCTCCAAAGGAAGAACGACAGGCGGGAGGCAATCGCCAGTTCCGAGAGGCGATACGCGGTATTCGGCGCGATATTAGCCGGATCCCGTTCAATTCGGAACAAGAACTCGGGACTAATCAACAGCGCTTGCAGAGCCCGTTGGATACCGTTTTCAAAGCCTCCCTGAAGGCGCGCCTCCTTGTAGAATTTCATGGGGGCTTGAAGGTCGACATCGGTAACCGGCCGGCGGTAAGCATGCCGCGCCAAAATCGAGACAATGCGCTTCGCGCAGGGTTCCTCGTCGGAAGCATTCTTCGGGCTACATACAAAGATTCTGCGGCGGCTAGGCGTATTCCCGGCACCGCTCGCATCATAGGGACCAATGATATTGACTGAATACAAGGCGGGCTGAATGCGGGGATGGCGATCCAAATTGAAATGAGCCTCGTATGGTTGGCGTTTGGTTTCCAGGAGAGCCGAGGGTTTCTTGAGGAATGTAGCTCCCAACTCGTGCGGACCGGCCTTGATCGGAATGCGGACGTAAAGGTCCTTGTCGACCAAGTCGTGACTTTCACCGCTTGGAGGCGGTGTTACCGTGAACAATTGGATTCGCTCACCATCCAAAGTCAGTTCGACTTGATGCGGCTCGGAGAGACCTTCAACCTGCTCATTACGGTCCCGCGTCAGCCGAAGCTGTATCCGATATTCGGCATCCAGCGGAAACGTATAGCGTACGACCGTTCCTCCTCGCGTGCCAAACGGCAACTCATCGAAATGCTTCTCTTGGGTCAGGTCAGATGGGATCACAATGATCTCGCCACTTGGAGAACGAACGGGGCTTCCTACTGCTAACCGGCTGATCTTTCGAGCGGCTGTCAAATAGCGCTCCATCAACGTCGGCGACAGGTCTCCCGCGGTGATGTTGTCAAAACCATAGCTCGAGTCGTCACTCGGCAGGAGAGACGCGACATCGACATCAAGCGCCAGAAGATCACGAATCGCGTACCGGTATTCGGTCCGATTGAGCCGGTGAAACGTGTCGGTTCGCCCGGGATTGGGCTTGACGGCAGCGGCGGCATCGAGTGAGGTTTCAAGGTATGAGACGAGGGCGTCGTAGCTGCGTTCATCCGGCCGCGGTAAGCCGGCGGGCGGCATGTAACGGGCGCGAACTTTGCGAAGAACCTTTTCCCACACTTCTGGGTCTTGGTCGACGTTCTCAACGCTCGCCGTGTTTAGCGCAAGACCAGCCGTCTTTAACTTATCGTTGTGGCAACCTATGCAGTACCGATTTACGAGGGCACGCGGAGAAGAGGCTGAGGCCGACGGCGTACGCTCAGGGGTCTGTGATTGCTGCGCCGTAGCGGTGGTAAAAAAAATGCTGGCGATCGAGAGGCAAGCCAAGCGACGAAAACACGACGCAGCCCGGCTCATAAAGGCCCTTTCCATGATATTAGTATAGGAGCTATTCGCATACTTCGGCCTTAAGATTTCGTAATTTGGCGATGCAGAGCCTCTCGGTTCATTTAGACCGATGGATATTAGCTGGCCACGGCAAGTTGCGCCGAGTCAAGTTCATGACAGCGCCAAACATTGCAATTTTGAGAGGTTCCAACAAAATCTCGGTACGTGATTGACAAATATCTCATCACGAGATTAAGATGTATCCGCCGCGCAAGTTAGATTGGTGAATTTTTTCGGGCGGGGCTCGACCGGGGTCACAATGGATCGCACACGCTCGGAAGTCCATTCTCAAGCCGGAGTTTATTCAGGGCAGGGATAAAGGTCGTTACCGCTGAACGGAACTTGAATAGTTTGCTGGAGGGATAATGTTTAGACCAAGTTCAGTAGTTTCTCTGCTGTTAGTTTTGCTTGCTTTGACGCCAGCAGCATTCTGTCAGCTCACTACGGCGACTTTCTATGCAATCGTAACGGACTCGTCGGGTGCCGTCGTTCCTGGCGCGACCGTCACGCTAACTCACAATGGAACCGGCACTGTGACAACTAAGCAGACCGATTCCTCTGGTGAAGCTGCATTCGACTTTCTGCGCGTTGGTCTTTATACTCTCGCGATTGAGGGTTCGGGATTCAAGAAATATCAAAGCACTGGCCTTGAGTTGCTGGCCGGCGAGAATGTTCGCCGTACGTTCGCTCTGCAATTGGGGGATGTTTCGGAGACCGTGAGCGTTGAAGCCACCGCACCGCTGGTGAATACCGTGGATGCCCATCAGCAGGAGAATTTTTCGGGCGCGCAAGTCACAGAGCTGCCGATAGCCCGCCGAAATTATTCCAATTTGCTCGCTTTGGAAACTGGGGCGTCGACCGCCACTTCCGGCGGCACCTCGGTCCGCATGAACGGGCTCGGGAAAAGTGGCAGCAACATCACGGTGGATGGGGCGGACGCCACGGGTAACCCCGAGGCGCGGATGACCTCAATGTATCAGGGGTTCAATTATATCGATACGATAAGCATAGAGGCCGTGAATTCGGTGCAGACCGTAAAAGGTGTTGTTCCCGCCGAGTACGGGGAGACGCTGGGCGGGTATGTAAACTTGATCACGAAATCCGGTACAAACCAGTTCCACGGTAGTCTCTTCGAGAACTTTCAATCGCAGGATCTGAATGGACGGAACCAGTTTCTGACGAAGAGAACACCCCTAACATTTAATCAGTATGGGGGGTCCGGCGGTGGCCCCATCAAGAAAGACAAGATCTTCATCTTCGGTGCTTATGAGGGCTACCAGGAGGCCGCGTTCGTGCAGGTCAATGGCAACGTCCCAACCCAAGCATTCCGTAATCAGATGCTAGCCGCTCAGCCTATCTATAGCCTCGTTTTGGGCAATATGCCGCTGCCCAACCAACCGGTTGCTGCTGGCGCCAATACGGGATTATTTCTCGGATCCAGCGCAAGCCATGCGCACGAAAATCATGCGGTTATCAAAGGCGACATCTATTTAACCGACAAGAGCAGTCTTGCCCTGACCTATACACGTATGCGGCCGTACAAAGAGCAGCCTACCTTCTACATAGGCAACGACCGCACTTCGTCAGGTTATGAAGACCGGGGAGCTGCAAGTTACGTCATCGGGGGCGCCGCCTGGAGCAGTGAAACTCGCTTTGGTTACAATCTGACCGCTATGAATCGACTGGATGCCTTTTGGAACGCTCTCGACCCCAATCATACGGAGACCGCCCCAGGTGGAGCGCGCGTTCCCCAAATTCAAGGCCCAGGGTTTACCTCCGCTGGAAGCGAGGACTTTAACCTCGGTGGACCTATCTGGACATTAGAGGAGAAGTACGCCCTTACGAAGGGCGGCCACTCTTTCAAGTTTGGAGGCAAGTGGAGCAAACGTGATGGCGGTCGATATGATATCGCAAACAGCTTGGAGCAATATTCAACCCTGGCGACTCTACTGGCGAACACCCCGGATTCAATTACGGTAAACTTTGGAAATAATCCTTTTTCCTATCGCATGTTTGAGATCGGTCTCTTCGCGCAAGACGATTGGCGGGTCTCGCCCAAACTTGTAGTGAACCTCGGTATCCGGTACGACTATTATTCAAACTTTGTCGCAAAACCGACCACCAGTGCCCCGGCTGGCTTCTTCAACCTGAATGGTCTTCTCGATAGCAAGTTTGATTTTGGACCGTTTCGTCCTACATCTGACCCGTTTAACAGCGATCCGCTCAATTTGGGACCTAGGCTCGGCTTATCCTACAACCCCGACGGCAAGGCCCAAACGGTGATTCGCGCCGGATTCGGAATTCTGTCTACCCCGCTTATTCCGATGAATTTTACTCGGGCCGTTGCGGCCTCTAAGTCAATACCGTTTCGCTCGAATTTCAGCAAAACGGAAGCTGCGAAGGACGGTTTGATCTTCCCGGTGTACAACCAGGATGTTGCCTCGATAGTTAACTCATCCGGCCAAATTCAAGTTGCGACCCTGGTTCAGCCGACAATACAGGCTCCGTACAGCATGAACCTATCTTTAGGGGTGCAGCATGCCCTGTCGTCAACCTGGATGCTTGAGAGCGCTTTTGTGGGAAACCGCGGGGTGCATCTCACAATGATCCGAACTTTCAATTCGGTGGATCGAGTGACCGGGCTGCGCCCCAATCCCAATCTGGGGTCAGGAGACTACGTCGACGATTCCCAGAACTCAGTTTATTACTCCTGGCAGACGTCGGTGCGGAAGCGATTTGGTAACCATTTATCGGCAGACTTTCACTACACCTGGGGCAAAGGGCTCTCTTACACTGGCGGCGATATCGGCGCAGTTGCCACGGGAGACGCCGTGAATACGGTTCAGAACTTCTGGAACTGGCGAGAGGAGCGTGGCCCATCGGCCGGCGACGTTACACATTCTTTTAATGCCAATGTGGTATATGAGCTGCCACGTTTTTCGAACTTGAACGCCCTTACCCGGTCGGTGATCGGAGGCTGGCAGCTTTCTAGCGTTTTCACTGCGCAGACGGGACAAGCTTTGCTGCTTTCCCAAACCTCCGGCATTAGCCCCAGTCGTCCGGACTACATTGGCGGGAATGACATTTTGGGGAACTACGATAGTACATTGCAATACTTAAATCGCACAGCTTTCCTTCAGGTCCCCTTAAACAAAGTGACTGGAGGCACCATCCGGCCTGGAAACGTCGGCAACGGAGCAATTCGTGGCCCGGGCCTTGTGAATGATGACCTTTCGTTGGGAAGGAACTTCCACCTCTTCAAGGAACGGTTCATTTTTCAGCTCCGGGCCGATGCGTTCAATGTTTTCAATCACACTAACTTTACTACGGTCGACACGGAAATCACTCACAGCACTTTCGGCCGGCTGCTGGCCACCGCTGGGGCGCGGGTTATTCAGTTGAACGCACGCCTCTCCTGGTAACGCCTACCCGATCGAAGGCACAAAGCGGGGCGAGTCCCTGAGATGCGCTCTTTCCGCCAGTATTGGCCATTTCCCGAACCTGTCGGCCGCCGGCAGTTAATGGGACCGCGGCAGTTCGAAGTGGTTTTTATTTGGCTCCGCAGATACTGGCAAGTTCCTACTCGCCCGGGCAGCTACATCCGGTCTCCCTGGTAACGGCCGACTTCACCGGGGATGGTAGACCCGATCTAGCGGTGGTGACCAGAACGATATTCAACACTACCCCGATCGTCCCGAGCAGCGTAGTGATCCTGCTGAACAATGGGGACGGCACGTTTCGCCAGGGACCAACCCTGCAAATTGATTCGACCATCCAGGCGACCGCAGTGGCGGCCGGCGATTTGAACGCAGACGGGAAAATTGACCTCGCCATTGACCTGCTCTCGGTAATTTAGACCAGATAAAATTGAGGATCTTCAGATCGGCGCGGTAGAAGAAGCGACGAAAGGAGATTCTGAGATGAAGAAGGGGCGGTTCACAGAAGAGCAGATCATCGGCA
>Ga0207695_10001691_pt1 | contig 35428 bp, 33 predicted proteins | sample KBSC54metaG_FD_184354 | JGI IMG/M metagenome (GOLD analysis project Ga0207695, IMG submission 184354) | Corn rhizosphere microbial communities from Kellogg Biological Station, Michigan, USA - KBS C5-4 metaG (SPAdes) (version 2) | ecosystem: Host-associated > Plants > Roots > Rhizosphere > Soil... | reverse complement strand
ACGTCAGCTTCGAAGGCGATACCGCCGACGTGGCGGATGGCAACGAGATCATGATCAAGTTCACCTACACCGGAGATACCGATTTGAGTGGAACGGTGGACGCCACCGACTCGGCCAACTTCTCGCTGGGCCTGCATGGCTTCAACGGCGGCAACGCCGGCTGGGAATTTGGCGACTTCGACTACTCCGGAGGCAAGCCCAACTCCAACGACAGCCAGGCCTTCAGCCTCGGATTGCATGCCTATAGGGCATTTGGAGCGCTGTAGCGCGCGACCTGTTGCGACAACGGCCCACTTGCTTCAGGCATTGCGGCTACACGCTACAACTGGATTGGGAGTGTTCTAATGATGCGATTCCTTCAGACTAAGTTCGCTCGTCCACGTTTCACAACTTCGGCGCCGCGTCCCCCGTACCCGGCGGCCGAGGCTTTCGACCCGTGTGGGTGCTGAAGCTTTGAAGATACGAGATCCACATCATCGAGAGCCCGTGGGCGTAGGCGCCCTGGATCAGCAGATCCATGTAATGTTGCGTCGGCGGGACGTGATAGCGGTCGGCGTTGACGCCTTGATAGGTGATGGCATTCACCGGCTCGCCTTTGCCCAGCGGGGAAATGCGCACTTCGATGCGCTTGTAGACGCCTAATTCGCGGCCAGCGGAATCGACCTTGCGGGCGACTTTCTGGTCGAGGATTGCGATTTCGGCTTCGGTGAAATCGAACAGCACGCCCATCACATATTTGCCGGGATCGTAGACGATGTCGGCGGTGCCGCCGCCCCAGTATTCGTTGTAGATGGGAAAACCAAGGCGGTAATTATCCAAGACGGCAGGCTTGCCGCCCTTGAGGGCCGGTGGCCGATGCCCGAAGTGACGACACCATTCGGAAACCGCCCGGGCGTTGAGATTCGATCCGTATGCGAAATACCACATGCGCGCAAGGGCTGATATTGTGGTCAAATCGCAACGAAACGCAAAGGGGCGGGAGGTTTGCGACGGAGAGGCACCGATTCAATTCATGCTGGGCTTAGCTGCAACGGCGGCGACGGGTTCGAGGGCGGGACGATTCGTTTCGAACGCTTCGATGATTCTTCGCACGCGCGAGAGCACATCGCATTCGGACAGAAGCGACTGCTGGAGCCGGACATCTTCCAGAAATTTGAAGGCAACTAAATCAGCAATGTCGGCGGTGGGAAGCGGCGTGCTGAGAAGCTCGCGGAATTGCCGGCCAATCACGGTGGCCAGCAGCGTGCCATGCTCGAAAATCGAAATCAGCCGGCGACGCTCTTGGGCAAGTTCGGCAGTCGGCGCGGGGCGTTCTTCGAGGCGCGTGAGTTCTGCGAGTCGATATGGCGTTTCATGCTGCAGTTCGCGCCCCAGCCTGGCTCGGCAGACGCCTTGAAGCAGCAGATTATATTTTCCGTCGGGAAGTCTTTCGTGGGTGAGGATGGAGCCGACGCAGACGATCGGATCGATGGCGGGCCGCTGGTAATAATCCTTTTCCCAGCCGGGCTTGAGCAGCGCCATCGCGATGAGCCGGCGCCTTCGCAGCGCGTCGGCCATCATCTGCTTGTAGCGCTCCTCGAAGATATGCAGCGGCAATACCGCGCGCGGGAACAGGACCACATTGGGCAGCGGAAAAAGCGGAACCGCTGATAAATCTTCGATCGAATGCGCCGCATCGGACATACAGGACATTGTAAGCCGGTCGAATGGCAATTGTTCGGGAAAATTCGCGCAAAAATAGGCCGGACGACGTTTGCAACCGTCGTCCGGCTTTGATCCAAATCAAATGCGATGTTCAAACCGCGACAGCTTAGTAGCCGCGCAGCTCGCGCTCGGCACGAAACCAGTTGTCATCCTGGCTGCCGCCTTTACCCGATTGCCAGATTTCATAGGCCTTGCGGGCGATCTGGTCCTGCGAGGGCGCGGGGCGCTTCCCTGAGGAAGACATCGAAGACGTGCTGGCACGCGGAGGAACGGTGGTGTTACGAACGGGCGTGCTGACGACGCCCTGCGGAACTTCAGCGGCTTTCTGTGATTTACGAACTGCCATGGCAGTACTCCTTTACTCAAGCGAAAAACCTGGAACGCGATGTTGACCCGCAGCGACGGCATCTCCATAGCCTGCCCCCGCGGATCACGTCTGAAACGCTTTATCGTCCAGACAAGTTCTCTTTCGACAGGTTTTATTGGACTCAAATCCCTGCCCTTGTCCAGCCCAACGCGCGAAAATTTTGCAAAATCGGGGTTTCACCTAGGCGCCGAAGGTGCCGGCATTCCCCTGTATCCAGCACCATCATTCCAGTTTGACCTGCCGCCAAGCAGTTTTGTCACATTGGTCACAATCCCGCACAAAATGCCACTAAACTTTTGAAGTAAGCAGATCGTACAATTGAGGTGGAGAAAATGAATGGCGTGGACGGAGTTGAGTGATGTCCGCTGCTATTACGAGCTTCTAGGCGACGGCGAGCCGCTGCTGCTGATACCCGGCCTCGCAACGACCTGCCGCCTCTGGGATCCCGCAACACCCCTTCTATCTGAACACTTTTGCTGCATCGGATTTGATAATCGCGGCATCGGCCGATCGATTGGCCGCCGACACACGCACACCCTTCGCGACTATTCGACCGACATCGTCGAGCTTCTGGACGCATTGCAGTTGGATCGCGCGCACGTCTTGGGCGTGTCGTTGGGTGGCATCATCGCACAGCGATTTGCGATGGATTTTCCCGAGCGCGTGGACAATCTGATATTGATTTCCTGCTCGCATTTCTTCACGCCTTATCTGCGGCAAATGTCTCTGCTGTTGGCCCACGGATTGCGACACTTCAACACGGAAACCTTCTCGCGAATGATGGAATTGCTTGCGACTTCTCCGGAATTTCATGACGCTCACCCCGAGCTATTCGAACGGCGGATTGCCGACAAATGCGCGCGTAAAATAGATCGTCGCGCGGTCGGCGCGCAGCTTCGCTGTCTGGCGCGCAGCGAATTTAAGCCGGAGGAATACCGCATTACTGCACCGACACTGGTGCTGGCCGGCGAATATGATCCGATTATTCCGGGCTGCTATGCCCGAAAAATGGCGGACATGATCGCTGGCAGCACCTTCAGGCTGATCGAAGGCGCGGGCCACAACCCGCTGGTGGACGAGCCGGAGCGCATCGTGCCGATCATCGAGCGCTTCGTGCATCGCAATGGATTGAGCAGGAATGCCAGAGTGAAGGAGAACGCGAAGGAGCAAGCGCCGGGAATGGAGGCGTCCGCCTGGGGAGGTGTGCTGAGCTGACAGGCGAGGCCCTTATGATTCATCCCATCGTGACGGTCCGGCAATGGTGGAGCGGCGGCGAGAAATCACCGCCTCCCGGAGCCGGTTCCGTTTCGCAGCAGATTCGCATTGAAGCCGCCCGCCACCCCGCGGAGCCGCCGTGGATCAAGCATTTCCGTCAGGCCCGCATCCCGCGCTCGCTGGTTTATCCTTCCTGCACGCTCGGCCGAATTCTCGATCAAACCGCCGACCGCTTCGGCGATTCTGCCGCCCTCATCTACAACGATCGTCAATGGACTTATCAGGAATTTCTCGCGTCGGCCAATCGCATGGCCGGTGGTTTGGCTGCGATGGGCGTGCGGCATGGCGATCGTGTCGTGCTGGCGCTGCCGAATTGTCCTGAGTATGCCATCAGCTTTTTTGCGATTCAGAAGCTGGGCGCGGTGGTGGTCAATGTCGGGCCGTTGATGGGGCGCGATGACCTCCGGCAAGTTCTGTCGATGACCACACCGAAGGTCGCCATCGGCCTGGATCTGCTGGCAGCCGCGCTTCACGAGGCCGCGACGCATTCGACGGTGCGCAATTTCATCTGGGTTTCGCTTCAGTGCTATCAGCCGATGCTTAAGCGGCTCGGATATCACTGGAAACTCTGGCACAACCGCGATGGGCACGAGAAAGTCGCCGAAAACCTTCATTTAGCGGAGCTACTTGCGGAAGCGCCAGCGCGGCCGCCGACGGTGATGGGAAGTGCCGATTCACTGGCGGTGCTGCAACCAACGGGTGGGACGACCGGCACACTCAAGCTCGCGATGCTCACGCATCGAAGTTTGCTGGCCAATGCGACGCAAGTCAGCGCCTGGATGGGCGCGCGGGTCGGACAGGAACGAACACTGGCCGTCCTTCCGATGTTCCATGTTTATGGCCTGACGCTTTGTTTGACCACGCCGGTCTTTACTGGCGGATCAATCGTGCTCATGACGCGCTTCAATGCACGCGACATGCTCGATCTGCTGCGTCGGTACCACCCCACCGCCTGCCCGATCGTGCCGGCGATCTGCAATGCAATCAGCGATCTGCTGGAAAAAGAGCAGCCGATCAATGGCGATCGGCAATCGATCATCGAAGGGCTTCGGCTGTGCATCAGCGGCGCAGCGCCCTTGCCCCGACCGACCGCGGAGCGCTTCGAGCGACTGACCGGCGCGAAGGTCATCGAGGGATATGGGTTGACCGAAGCATCGCCGGTGACGCATGCATGTCTCCCAGATCTGGTTCGCGCCGGATCAATCGGGCTTCCGCTTCCGGACACGCATGTGCGGGTTGTCGATTTCGATGATCCGATGCGCGAGATGCCGATCGGGGAGCCGGGAGAATTGCTGATCAATGGGCCGCAGGTGATGGCGGGCTATTACGCGAATCCGGAGCAGACCAGCAAGGTGCTGGTGAAAGATGCGGCTGGAAAAACGTGGCTGCGGACCGGCGATGTGGTGCGGATGGACAGCGACGGGTTTTTCTACGTCCTGGATCGCAAGAAGGACATGATCATTCGCTCGGGGATGAAGGTCTATCCCGGCCGCGTCGAGCATGTCCTGAGCCAGCACGCGGATGTCAAAGACGTCGCGGTGATCGGTCGGCTGGATGCGGTGCATACGGAACTGCCGGTGGCGGTGATCGCACCAAAGCCGGCCAAAGAGGAGCAGAAAAAGATTGCCGAAGAGTTGCGGGCCTTGTGCCGGGAGCATCTGGCTCCATATGAGGTGCCGGTGAGGTTTGAGTTCATGGATCAGTTACCGCGCTCGGCGATTGGGAAGCTACTGCGTCGCGAATTGCGCGATTCGTCAACGAAGGGCGAATCAATCGAAGTGCCTTCGGTCGAGGAGGCGGAGGAAACAATTCCAGATCGGCCTTCACGAACAAGTGTGACGAAGATTCCGGGCCATGACGGAGCTGCCGGCCATGATTCAGAATGGCGCTCGGGGAATGGCCACGACACGCGGCCGACCAATGGCAAATCGAATGGCCACAAGCGCACCGGTGGACGGATCGAGTGAGAGGAGTATTGCGATGGTAGCATGGAACACCAATTCGGCCTCGAGGATCGCGATCCTGGCAGGAGCGCGCACGCCAATGGCCAAGGCGGGGACGGCTTTGCGTGAAGTGCATGCTTCGGAACTGGCGCGGGTGGCGATTCAGGAGGCGCTGTATCGCGCCAATTGTCCGGCCGAGGCATTAGATGAAGTAATCCTGGGCAATGTCGTGATGCCTGCCGATGCGGCAAATCTCGCTCGTGTGTCGGCGATTTGGGCCGGCGTTCCGCGCGAAGTGCCGGGCATTACGCTTCAGCGCAATTGCGCTTCGGGAATGGAAGCGGTTTCAGAAGCGGCCATGCGGATCCGCGGCGGGCTTGGGCATCTCATGCTGGCCGGCGGCGCTGAGTCGATGAGCAACGTGCCGCTGCTGTTTCCGCAGGAAACAATGGTGCCGATGACCAAGATGGCACGGGCTAAAGGCGCGTTTCAAAAGGCGAGCGCCGTCGCGACCCTTCGCCCGCGGCATTTCAAACCCATCGCGGCATTGGAACTCGGGCTGAGCGATCCGACTTGTGGAATGATCATGGGCAAAACCGCCGAGGTGCTGGTGCAGGAGTTTGGCATCTCGCGGCGCGAGCAGGATGAATTTGCATTGCAAAGCCATCAAAAGGCGGTGGCCGCGATGAAGAGCGGCCGGTTCGATGAGGAAATCGTGCCGGTGTATGCGGGGCGAAAATTCGATCCGGTCACGCAGGATAACGGCCCGCGCGAGAATCAAACCATGGAGGCGCTCGCGAAGCTCAAACCGATTTTCGACCGCAAGGACGGCAGCGTGACCGTCGGCAACTCCTGCCAGGTGACCGATGGCGCCGCGGCTTTGCTCGTCGCTGATGCGGATTGGGCCAACGCTCATGGCGCAACGCCGTTGGGCTACGTCCGCGCTTACGCATACGCAGGTCTCGATCCCAGTCGAATGGGCCTAGGACCCGTCTTCGCGATCGATCAGCTTCTCAAACAGACCGGCCTCGAAATCGGCGACATTCCTCTTTTTGAAATCAACGAAGCCTTTGCCGGGCAAGTGCTGGCTTGCCTGAAGGCAATGGCATCAGACCACTATTGTCAGAAGCATCTGGGGCGCAGCAAAGCGATAGGCGAGATCGATCCGCAAACGCTGAATGTCAACGGCGGCGCAATCGCCCTCGGGCATCCGGTCGGCGCGACCGGCGCGCGACTCGTCCTGACCTTACTTTTGGAAATGCAGCGGCGCAATCTCGAGCGCGGCGTGGCGGCGCTGTGCGTTGGGGGCGGCCAGGGGGCGGCGATTCTGCTTGAACGGAGTTAAACCATGCCGATGGCAAATTCATCTTCAGCCGATCAAACGATGCAGACGATTCGCGTCGCCACCGACAGCGATGGCATCGCGACGATCTGGCTCGATCAGCCGGGCAAGGCGGTGAATACGCTGACGCCGTTGATGCTGGAAGAATTATTGGCAGCGATCACCGGCCTTGAAGCGAGCCGCCCTTCCGGCCTGATTTTCGCGTCGCCGAAGGCGCGATCTTTCGTGGCAGGCGCGGACCTGTTTGAAATTCGCAAGATGAATCGCGAGCAGGTCGAAGCATTTCTCGCGACGGGACAAAAACTTTTCGATCGCATCGCGCTTCTGCCATTCCCTACGGTTGCAGCGATCAACGGCGATTGCCTGGGCGGCGGATTGGAACTAGCCCTGGCCTGCCAATATCGCGTGGCCTCGGATGAAGGCTCGATCAACATCGGTCTGCCGGAAGTGAAACTTGGCATTCTGCCCGGCTGGGGAGGCACGGTTCGACTGCCGCGATTGATTGGGCTGGCCAGCGCCCTGCCGATGCTTCTTGCGGGAAAAACGATGCCGCCAAAGAAGGCGCGCAAGGCGGGGATTGTGGATGATGTCGTGCGCCCCGAAGCCCTGCAGTCGGCGGCCAAGCGATGGGCGCGAGGCGATCAGCCGATTCATAAGCCTTCATTTGCACAGCGATCGGCAGCGCAGTTGCCATACCTGCGCAATCGAATCTTCGCCGCGGCGAAATCTCAGACCGAGGCGCAATCGTTCGGCAATTATCCCGCCCCGCTTCGGCTGATCGATGTGGTTCGTTCCGGCTACGAGCGTGGCGAGGCTGCCGGTCTGGAAGCTGAGCGAAACGCTTTGGGCGAATTGCGCGATACGCCCGCCGCGCAGAATCTGATCCGGCTGTTTTTCCTGCGACAAGGCGCAAAGAAAAGTCTGACGCAGCGCATTTCCGCAAAGCCGCGCGAAGTGAAGCATGCGGCAGTTTTGGGTGGCGGCACGATGGGTGCGGGCATCATTCATGGTCTGATCCGCGCAGGAGTTTCCGTTCGGCTGATCGAAGTGAACCCGGCCGCCGTCTCCGGGGCGCTGGGACGCATCCGCAAATTGCTGGATGACGATGTCGCCAGCGGAAAGCTTTCGGCACTCGACTCGCGGCACGCTTTCAACCGCGTCGTCCCCACCACCGCATGGACCGGATTGGAATTGATGGATCTGGTGATCGAGGCCGTGGTCGAAAAGATGGAGGTCAAGCGAGAAGTCTTTGCGAAGCTCGACAAAGTGGTTCGTGAAGATTGCGTGCTCGCGACCAATACCAGCTCGCTGTCGGTTTCCGAAATGGCCCAGGCGACGGCTCATCCGAATCGCGTCGTTGGCCTGCACTTTTTCAATCCGGTGCCCAAGATGCCACTGGTTGAAGTGGTGCGCGGCAAGGAGAGCGACGACCAATCTCTGGCGACGGCCGCGGCATTGGCGATTCGCATGGGCAAGACGCCCGTGCTGACGAGCGATTCGCCGGGCTTCATGGTCAATCGGGTGCTGATTCCCTATCTGGCCGAGGCGATCGCGGTCGCCTCGGAGGGCACGCCGATCACGACTATCGATCTAGCGCTGAAGCGCTGGGGCATGCCGATGGGACCGATCGAACTGCTGGACGAAATCGGGCTGGATGTGTCGGATCACGTTCTTAAATCGCTCGTCGGGCAGATGAGCGGCCGGGTCCCGCAGTCCACCATTCTAGATGAGGCGCTGAAGCGCGGGTGGCTTGGGAAAAAGAGCGGCAAGGGTTTTTACATTCATGATCGCTCGCGCAAAAAGCGAGAAGCAATGGAAGTGAATGAGGAACTCGGATCGATTCTTTGCGCCGGACGAGCGGTGCCCGCAAATCAGGTCGCCGAACAGAAGCCCAGCAACGAGGAGTTGGATGCCATCGCCTGGCGGGTTGTTCTGCCAATGGCCAACGAAGCGGCCCGCGTGCTGGAGGAGCATGTCGTCGACTCAGTCGATGATGTCGATCTGGCGACGGTGATGGGCACGGGTCTGGCTCCCTTCCGCGGCGGGCTAGCGCATTTCATCGATGCGGTGGGAATCGCGGAGCTGAAATCAAGACTTGAAGAGGCCACGCGGAAATTTGGTCCGCGCTTTGCGCCTGCGCCGTTGATCGATGAATTGGCGGCGGCGCATCTGCCGCTGGCTGAATTTCAGAAACTACGTCATGAGGAGGCGGTTTCGAGCTGAGTGCGGAGCGATGGGAATCCGCTTACTTCGTGCGCGGCTCATTTTGATCGCTATTCGGGAGACACAAATGCCGACGTTTAAACGACAGGATCAGGAGCAGATCGAAAAAGCAAAGGACCTGCTCGAGAACGGCGCGGTGGGCGAGATGGGGTTCGTCAAGTCGCTGTTCTTTGGCCGACTGGCATTGCATGACGTCTTTCCCTATCCGCGGCAAGATCGTCTCGAGGCGGATCGAGTTTCTGAATTGATGGGAAAACTTGACCCGTTCCTGAAGGACAAAGTCGATCCTAATCGGATCGATGCCGAGGAGCGGATCCCGACAGACGTGATCGAAGGGCTCGGCAAGCTTGGCGTGCTCGGGCTGACGGTCCCGAAGGAATTTGGCGGAGGCGGTTTTTCGCACACGGCTTACTGCCGGGTGCTGGAGCGCATCAGCCAGCATTGCGCTTCGACGGCGGTTCTTGTTGGCGCGCATCAGTCGATCGGTCTCAAGGCGCTGGTGCTGATGGGAACTCCGGAGCAAAAGCAGGAATTCCTGCCGGACCTGGCGAGTGGAAAAAAGCTAGCCGCATTTTGTTTGACCGAACCTGAAGCCGGCTCAGATGCCGCTAACGTTCAGACCCGCGCGACACCATCGGCTGACGGAAGGTATTTCATTCTCAATGGTCACAAAAAGTTTGCGACCAATTCCGCCCTGGCGGGCATGATGACGGTCATGGCGAAGATGCCCATCGGTGAAAATGGAAACACGCGCGAGAAAGTCACCGCATTCCTCGTCACTCCTGACCTGCCCGGCTTCGAAGTCGTCTCTCAAAACCGCAGCAAGATGGGCATTCGCGGCTCCTGGCAGGGAACACTGCGCTTCAATGACATGAAGGTGCCGGCCGAGCGGATTTTGGGCTTGCCGGGCAAGGGGCTGAAAGTCGCGCTCTCTGTGCTGGATTATGGCCGATGCACGCTCAGCGCCGGCTGCGTAGGGGGCGCGCGCAAGGCGCTGGAACTCACGATCGATCGCGCCAAAAACCGCCAGCAGTTTGGCCGTCATCTGGCCGATTTCCATCTGGTCAAGGAAAAGATCGCCAACATGGCGCAGACACTGTTTGCGATGGAATCGCTGACGTATCTGTGTGCCGGCCTCGTCGATCGCCACGCCGGCGACATCATGCTGGAGACCGCCATCTCCAAGCTCTTCTGCTCCGAAGGCCTCTGGCGGATCGTCGATGATTGCCTGCAGATCTGGGGCGGCGAAGGGTACATGCGCGAGAATGGCATCGAGCGGATGATGCGTGATGCGCGGATCAATCGAATCGTCGAAGGCGCGACCGAAGTGATGAGCGCCTTCGTCGCCCTGGCCGGCATGAAAGGCGTCGGCGAAGAATTTGAAGCCGTATTGCGGGCGACCCGTCACCCCATCGGCAATTTCGGTCGGCTTGCCCGCTTCGCGCGCGACGAATGGCGCGATGTCATCTGGGGCGCCAAGCCAGTCCACCTTCATCCGCGACTGCACCCTCAGGCCAAGACCCTTGCGAATCTTTCGACCCACTTTGGCCGATCTGTGAGCCGGCTGCTCATGAAATACCGCGAGAACATTCTCGATATGGAAATGCTCCAGTCGCGCATCGCCTGGTCCGCGATCGATCTTTACGCCAGTGCCGCGGTACTGAGCCGATTGCAGATGATGCTCGACACGCAGACGCAAGGGCAGCCCAATTCACCCGCGCTGGAGCGCGATCTTCTCGTCGGCACCTCCTTCTGCAACGCCGCCGCGATGCGCACGACGCAGCGACTGCGGTCGCTGTTCAAGAATGGTGACGCCGAATTGATCCGCGTGGCGGATTGCGTTTGCGATGTGCATAATTGAGGCGTGCACAAACGCAAGACAACAACGCGTTCTGCATTTGAAAAGCTTTCCGCAGCGGAGAAGGAACGCATTTATCGCGAGATAGACAACGCGCCACCAGGAAAGATCTGGTCACATTCCAAACCGCTCACTGCAGCGCATCGACGCCGGTTCCAACGCATCAAGAAAAAGTTGGGACGCCCGAAGGTCGGTAAGTCACCATCGCCCATCGAAGGGTTCATTGCCCTGCCGGACGCGCAAAAGGATGCTGAGGTGGCGGAGTTCGAGAAGGGGATCGATCCCAAAGACTGGCATCCGCTTACGCCGGTGCAGCGCAGGCAATGGGCCCGCATCCAAAGCAAGGGAGGACGGCCAAAGGTCGGCAAAGGTGCGAAAATCGTCCCGGTCAGTATTGAGCGGGAGCTACTCAAGCAGGTGGATTTGTTTGCGAGGCGTCACAAACTGAAGCGATCACAGATGGTCGCCGAAGGACTTCGGCTGATCATGAAGCGGGCAAGCTGAAATCATTTCAGTCATGGCATATTACTGCCTCGCTGGGTCGCCCACTCCAGCGCCTTCGTCTCGGCCTCGCGAATGAATGCGTCTTTCCCATCCATATAAGCTTCGATGTCGAACGGATGCGCTAACGCGAGGCGCTGCTTTAGCTCTGAGTATTGGTGGGCAAGCTCGGGGCGGGCCCGCAGGAAATCGCGAAATGCCAAGTGCCGCAACACGTGCGGCGACTCTGCCGCGAAAACGTGCACTTGTTCGGTGCGGACGCCTGCTGAATTATCGCGTCGAAAATATCGTCGTCCGCTGATCCCGAATTCCCCCATCGGTTCGTACCCGATCCACCGCATTCTGTTTGCACAGTCGTCGATGCCTGGTAGATGGCGTGCGATAGCGAGCATGTCGATGATCGGCTTTGCGTAGATACAGGGGATCGATGTACTGCCGATATGATGGATGACCAGCAGGTTATCACCCAGCGCAGCCTTTACTTCGTCTGCGGCATGCTCGAACGATGCGGCCCATCGCGGATTGTAAGGAACTACTGTGACTCGCCTTTTAGGTGCCTCACCCATCTGCATAGCCAATTGAGCAATGACTACTTTGTACCAAGCCGCTATCAGTTCAAGCGAGGGGATCCAGGCAACGGCGAATAAAGAAATCCAGAAACTACGGAAATGATCCTCCGACTTTTTAGTTTGGATATTGTCTGGTATCCGGTATATTATGCGCGCGAGAATGCGAACCTTTGCGAAAGTTCGTAGAGGCGAGGGAGGGATTTTTATGACTAAAGAAGCAGAAGCAAGAAAGGGAAGAGCCGGACATTCTGTCGCGATCAGTGGCGAAAAACTGAAAAAGTGGTGCGTTTTGGTGCATTTTGGTGCATCGCAGCCACTCGGAACACGTTTGCGACGCGCCCCGTCTGCGGTCCGCAAGCGACCGGTGCGTGGTTTTGCCGCGTATCGTCGGGCAGGCTTTCCGCGCCCTCGATGCATCAAAGAAATCGAAAAAGTGATGCAAAACGATGCAAAATGATGCACATATGGACCGGGATTGATTCAAAGCCGGGGTGGCGGTGCTACGAGCGGGCATGCGATTGCCTTGGCAGGCAACGCCGGTTTTCGCAACCTTTTTTGACTTAAGGGCGTAAAAGTGCGCTGATGCAATACTTCGCTCTGGCGGCCGACTGATATAGGTTGGAGGCCAGAGATATTTCCTGGACAAATCCTGGGCGTGCCGACAGAAGGAGCAAGCCATGATGTGGGGATCGCCGTTGTCGTCCTGGTTCAGCAGGTCGCATCCACAATTGATCGTTGCGTTGATGGCATGGATGGCCTTCGAGGGGCTGCCGGCGCGGGCAGCTGATGCCCCCACCACTCTCTCTGAGCAGCAGCGGATCGTCCATGTCCTCAACCGACTGGGTTTTGGCGCCCGGCCGGGCGACATTGCGCGCATTCAAAAGATGGGAATCGATGCTTACATTGATCAGCAATTGCATCCGGAGCGAATCGATGACAGCGCGTGCGACACGGCGCTTGTGCATCTCGATACGCTCAATATGACCTCTTCACATCTGCTGGATGACTACTACGGCGACATCAAGCGATTCCTGATGATGCAGTCGATGTCAGGCAACGCCGCCGAGATGAAGATGCGGTATGGGGTCGATATCGCCAAGAATGCTGCGCCGACAACCAAGCCCGCGAACCCATTTTTGCCCCAGGAGCTGGCCAAGCGCGATGGCATGCGCGCGATCGGCCAGATGCAGGAAGAAAAGCTGATCCGCGCGATCATGTCGCAGCGCCAGCTCAATGAAGTGATGGTCGATTTCTGGACCAATCATTTCAACATCGATATGCGCAAGGATTCGTGCCGGGCATTGAAGCCGGCCGATGATCGCGATGTGATTCGGCCGCACATCTGGGGCCGATTCCGCGATCTGCTGGGCGCAAGCGCCCATAGCGCGGCGATGCTCGTTTATCTCAATAACAACGATAACTCAGTCGTGCGCGATCGCTCGAACGCGGAGAAAACGGTCATCTCCATGTACCTCAGCTATAAGCTTGGCATGCGCGCCCAGGGCGTTATCAGCGACAAGGAAGGACCCAACGAAAACTATGGCCGTGAGATCATGGAGCTGCACACGCTGGGCGTCGATGGCGGCTACACGCAGAAAGATGTGCAGGAAGTGGCGCGATGCTTCACCGGCTGGTCGTTCAATGCGGGAACCGGAGCCTTCGAATTTCAAGCAAATCGCCATGACAATGGCCAGAAGGTGGTGCTGGGGCATGTGATTCCCGCGGGCGGCGGAATTATCGATGGCGAAGCGGTGCTCGATATACTTGCCGAGCATCCCGCGACGGCACATCACATTTCATATGAGCTTTGCCAGCGGCTGGTCTGCGATGATCCGCCGGCGGATCTGGTAAATCGCGTGGCTGATGTCTTTCTCGATACCGATGGGGATCTGCGCGAAGTGGTGAAGGCGATCGTCACGAGCCCGGAATTTTTCTCGCCCAAGTATTACCGAGCGAAAATTAAATCGCCTTTGGAATACGCGATATCGGCTGTTCGTTCGACCGGTGCGATATTGGCTGATCTGCCGGGCGGCACAGCACAGCGACTGCGGGAAACGGTAGAGGCATCGGCCGCCATGGGGTATGGCGATGCCGCCGCCCATACGGAAAAGCGACAGAGTCTGGCGCGCCATATCTACGACATGGGGGAGCCGCTCTTTGCCTACTCGGCTCCGACGGGCTATCCAGAGAATTCGGCCGAGTGGGTCAACTCCGGCGCGCTGATCGATCGGCTCAATTTTGCTCTCGCCCTGACTCAGGAAAACGTGACCGATTTACATGTCGATCTCTCGCGCCTGCTGGGCAAGATAGACGTGGACCAGCCCAGCGTCGTGTTCAATCAACTTTCGCAGGCCATTCTTCATGGCGATCTTTCCGACCGAACGCGAAAGACGCTGGAGAAAAATGCGTTACCGCATATGAGTAGCGGGCAGACGGTTGACGTTGCCCGGCTCACCGCCCTGCTGCTTGGCTCGCCGGAATTTCAACGTCGATAAAAGCAGTCGGTGCCTGATCGGAATGGAGTGCAACCATGAACATCGCCCGAAGATTGTTTCTTAAGCGCAGCGGATTTGCCCTGGCGAGTCTGGCGGCGACATCGCTCTGGGGACCGGAGTTTGTCCGATCGACCGCGCTTGCAGTGGACGTTTCGGGCGCAGCGGCACGGAAGAAGGTTCTGGTCTGCGTGTTCCAGCGCGGCGCTGTCGATGGCATGTCGATGGTCGTGCCGCACGGCGATCCGTTCTACTACAAGCACCGGCAGGAAATCGCTATCGATCGACCGGCGCACGGAGCCGATTCAAATGCGGTCGATCTGGACGGATTTTTCGGTTTGCATCCTGCGATGAAGGCGCTTCTACCGCTCTATCAGCAAAAAGAGCTGGCGATCGTCCAGGCCTGTGGATCGCCTAGCGAATCGCGATCGCATTTTGACATGCAGGATTTCATGGAGTCGGGCACCGCCGACGACAAGAGCGTGCATACCGGCTGGCTGAATCGGATGATCAAGCAGCGGCATGAGTCGGGCAAGCCGACGCCCTTCCGGGCGGTGGCGATGGGATCGGTTCTTCCGCGAAGTCTTCAAGGGAGTGTCGAAGCATTGGCCATTCGCGATCTTTCGACATTTGGCATCAGGGGAGGCGCGGCACCGGCAAATGTCGCCGCCGGTTTCGAAGGAATGTACGACAGCGCAGTCGGAGACGTTCTGGGCGGCGCGGGCGCGGAATCGTTTGAAGCGATTTCCATGCTAAAAAAAGCAGATCCAACCAAATATACGCCGGCTCATTCTGCCGACTATCCGAAGAACGCCTTCGGCCATGCGATGCTTCAGGTGGCGCAGCTCATCAAGGCGGACGTCGGGCTGGAAGTCGCTTTCGTGGATGTGGATGGCTGGGATACGCACGCCAACCAGGGCGGGGCCGCGGGACAGCTCGCGGGCCGACTGTTCGATTACTCGAACACCCTGGCGGCCTTCCATCGCGATCTGGGCGATCGGATGCAGGATGTGTTGGTGTTGACGATGAGCGAATTTGGCCGGGCCGCGCGCCAGAATGGAAACCGCGGCACCGATCATGGCCACGGCAACTGTTTCTTTGCGATGGGCGGCATGGTCCAAGGCGGCAAGGTTCATGGACATTGGCCAAGCCTGGCGCCGGAGAATTTATTTGAAAGTCGCGATTTAGCCGTCACCACCGATTTTCGCGATGTCTTTGCCGAGGCATGCGTGCGGCACATGGGATTAGAAGCCAGCGATCTATCAGGCATTTTTCCAAAGTATGCCGCCAATCCGGCTCGATTTGCCGGGATTTGCAAAGCTTAATTCGGCTTCAGGGCATCGATGGCTGGCTGATCGAGCGGGATCTGGGCTTTTCTCCGCCAGACATGATCGACGCGCTCATACTCCGTAATGAGGGACTGTTCGAACGCCTTCGAATTCCAAATCCGCACTTCCACGCTCACCTGGTTGGGAACCAATGTAATCCAGTTGTATGCATTCGGCTCGCCGCGTAGTCGCGTGCTGATAGCGGTGCCAGCCTGCACCGACAGCACTGATCGCTTGAGGGACTTGTGATGTGAGCGGATGTCGTCGTGGTAAGCCAGATGAAGGTGACCCGCCAAGAGCAGATCGATGCCGCACTGCTCCAGCCGATCCAAAGCCTCGGCCGCGTCTAACACGATATCTCCCTCCGGATCGCGTGGCGACGGAATGAAAGGATGGTGCGTCACCACCACCTTCATCAACCCGGCCGCGGCGCCGCAGGTGAGTTCGTGAATCTCCTGAAGCTGTCGACCGGAAATCCAGCCGCTCTTCTGGGTGAAGGACCGAGCGGTGTTCACGCCGACCACCAGCATCTGGTCATCGCGAAAAATGGGCATCAGATCATCGCTGATGAATCGGCGGTATTTCTCCATCGGCCGGAACACGCGTCGCAGCACATCCCACAGCGGCACATCATGATTGCCGGGCACGACCAACTGCGGCTGCGGCAGCCTTTTTAGAAACTTGGCCGCCTGACGGTATTGCTCCGACCGCGCCCGTTGCGTGAAATCGCCACTGACAACCACCAGCGACGGCTTGCGCGCCGCCACGTCCTGCACCAACGCCTCGGCAATGGCCGGATCGACCGTGCCGAAGTGCAGATCAGAAATGTGGGCAATGGTTCGCATGTGGGTTCTCAAGGCGCAAAGACGCGCAGCGAGCGGGGACGAATCGTGAAATTCAGAGGCGGATGCAATAAATGCACCTCACCATCGATACCCACCGGAAGCTCTCGCCGAAGCGAGTCAATTCGCAGGTGAGTGGTCGAGAGCGAATCAAAATCCTTCGCTTGATTGAGCCGGCCAATCAATGCGCGAAGCATGAGACGGAACAGGCCGAATCGTCCCGTTCGGTTGGCGAAGTAGACGCATAGCTGCCCTTCATCCAGCTTTTCCCGTGCGCCCAAAGCCAGGAGGTGAATCAGGTAAGAATTGTTTCCCACAAAAACGAACGGCGTGATTCGTGGAAAGACCCCCACCGGCGTATCCAACACGACGTGGACCAGCGGATAGCGACGAAGGACGGTCATTGCCGCCAGAAACATGGCGATCCATTTGCCTCGCCCCAGCTTCTGGCGCTGATCGTCTCGATGGGAAACCATATGTGGGTAAAGCCCGATCGAAGCGTTGTTAATGAACGTGGTGCCATTGACCTCGCCGGTGTCGACCTGCCGGATGTTGCCGGCGCCTATAACACGCGCAGCGCCAATTAGATCAATGGGAATGCGAAGATCTCGCGCGAAGTGATTGAGGGTTCCCGTCGGCAGGATGCCTAAGGGAACGTTCGACCCCGAAAGAGCAGACGCAACTGCGCTGATCGTCCCGTCACCCCCCGCCGCGACGATTCCATCAGACGATTCGTTAGCCGCCTTGCAAACCGCCGCGCCGAGGCCCGCGCCATCAATCTGCCGTATGTCGGCAGTAACCCCGGCAGCGGCAAGGGTCTGCGCGAGGCTGGCTGCGCTGGGACCGGACCGCGTCCCCGCCTCATTGTTCAGCAGCAGAATGACGCGCATGCACAGCCTCCACGAGGCTGCCGATTATTACGGGGGGGAAGTGTCCGGGCAGCGGGCAAAAACAGGGGATGAAGCCGGCTGCATTCTGACTGAATGAAATCCATATTTATTTCTTGACCGTTAGCCGTCATAACCGGTAAATTCTTGCTTCAGTTTCCTGGCCAGGGCGATATAGCACTTCTTTCGTCTTGCTGGGCCACTTTGGTTCCTTTCTGCGGCTGGGCTGCGTCCCGGGCCGGAGGTCATGTCAAGAGGAGTTCATATGCGTCGTTCAAGGGCGTTCACGCTCGTCGAATTGTTGGTGGTCATCGGCATCATTGCGCTGCTAATGAGCATACTTCTGCCGTCGCTCAATAAAGCGCGCATGCAGGCCTATCGTGTTCAGTGCGCGAACAATCTGCGCCAGATGCTGCAAGCCGAAAAGATGTACGAGGCTGATTGGAAAGGCAGCGTCATGTGGGCCAATTGGGGCGATGATCGAGGCATTACCGGCCGGTATGGAGTGCCGGGCTGGCTGTATGTTGATCCGCTTCCATCGATCGATCCTTACCCGCAATCCATGACGCATGGTGGCTTGGTCTACCAGTATCTCCAGAAGAATGACAAGGTCTTCCACTGCCCGCTGGATGAACCGCCTTACGTTTTCGGCGGGACCTCCGCGATCACCAGTTACCTGATGAACGGCGCCATGCTCGATTTTGGCAATAAGCAGGCCAATCCGAAGAATTGGACTTTGCCCGTGACGCGCTTCAAGGTTTGGTCCGTAATCTGGTTTGAAGCGGATGAGACCAAACAATCGACCGGCGCGGTGTGGAACGATGGCTCCAGCTACCCCGACGAAGAACTGCTCTCCACTCGCCACCAGAAAGGCGCGAACGTCGCATACATTGATGGCCACGTGGAATGGTGGAGTCCCGACGATTACCAGAAGTTTTCAACGGCGTCACATCCTGGTCATTTCGCGCCGAATCCGCTCTGGTGCGCACCTGATCTGCCCTTCGGTGGCGATCGCACCGGTTACAATGGCAATCCCCCATCGCCTTACCAGTGATTGCTGGCTAACGAACGGTTTCTAAGCAGCAGTCGGCAGGTTGGTTTTGGAAATCGAGTAGTCGCCGCAAAAGCGGCGCGGAATATCGGTCTGATTCAGTGAATCGCTACTAACCTGCGGACGAAGGCCAACATAGAAAACAGGAGCACCGCGAGTGATTCACTCGCGGTGCTTTTTTTTGAATCAGGGAATCGCCTTCGTTTCATTGATGTGTGTACATCAATGCTGAGCGGCTGAATCGTGACGTCTTTGACTGAAGCCGGCGGTGTGGTATCCCGCAGCATTCACGGCGTGGATCAAATCGTTGACCGTCACCATCGATTCATCGTAAAGCACCGATGCCTGACGGCTGTTGAAATCGACTTCGACTTCTCGAACGCCCGGAAGAGAGGTCAAAGCGCGCTGGATTGATTGTTCGCACTTGTGACAATGCATGCCCTCGATGCGGATGAGAGCCAGTTGATCATGCTGCACGTCGTTGCCGGACATTTGGATGTTCCTCCAGTTTCCATTCCTGAGAATGGACTGTCCAGAGCGCCTAGGGGCATATCGCGTGCCGGTGCACCCCTCCTGAATTATTACAGACAGAATAAATCATGGAACTCAACTTCTCAAGGTGCGATTCTACAATCGTTCGGAGCCGGCCATTTTGGCTATGAGAACGGACAGAGCTACGCCTTTTTGACCAGCGTTTTCACTTTCCATGAAAGCGAAATGAAGTGCAAGTGACGTTGCGGCGGGGAAATAGAGAGCTCTCTATTCAGACAGCAAACTGTGGCACTGGATTTGTTAATCTTGGATTGGCGGCATGGGAACGACCTATGCCGTCACTTACATAGCCCGCATATTCCGACCCACCCACACCCTAAACCGGGTCGGAACCCCATAGCCCGCAGCCGGCATCTTCCCGATGCCGGCTGTTTTTTTTACCATCAACTGTGATGGTTCACTTTTTCAAATTCAGACAGGAACTCTTCAGCCCCCAACCCGCTCGCGAGATCTATCACAAGCCAGGTCCCGGCAAGGGTTGGCCGGAAGAATGCCCGCCCATTCGGGCCGCCAACTCTTTTGGCTTCAACTTGCTCGCCAACTTCAAGGTGACCTTTACGCGGTCGCGCGATGCCTGGCGAGTTGAGCCGGACACCGTCATTCGAAGTGATTTCGACTATGCATCAAACGAAGAAAATCCCGGCGCGCCTCTGACGCAGCAATACGCCTGGTTCTGGGAAAAGGGCCAGAAGCTTCCGCACGTCATCTCCGACAACGTCTACAAAGTGATTCGCAATCAGGTCAAAGTCAGCACTTACTTGTTCCTGAAAACCGACCCAAATGAGCTGCTGTACATGACTGATGTGCCAAACCTCGTCCGCCCCTGGCGGGCGATCACGGCGCTGATTGATACCGACTGGTATCCCGCCAGCTACCCCTGGCACTGCGTGTTGGAACTTTCGCCGGATCAAAAGCGCATCACGATCGAAAAGGGCGAGCCGTTATGCAGAGTGATCCCTGTTCGGCGGGATACTTACTTTGCCAGTCCGATGTCGCCGTCGGAATTCGACGAGTTCTTTTCGCGCGGACAGCGTTGGCTCGCAACGCATGGCCAAGTCCAGCACGAAAACCTGGTCGATATTCGCAGGACCTACGTCAAACAGCAGATCAAATCGCGGTTTGTCGTCCTCGATGAACCCAGATAAGGCAGCACATGCCCTTTCGAATGCGCATTCCGCAATCGCAGGTCTACGACGCTGGTAAATTCGTGGATCGGCATGGCCGCACGGATGCCGTCGCGTTTGTGCGACAGGTCACCAACGCGCCGCATCCGGGAATCTGGCGTGCGGGGACCAAAATTCAATCAGCCCGGCCTGGCGAGATCCCGCCACTGATGGCCATCGCCACCTTCAACGAAAATGGCTTCTACATTTGCGATGCGCTGGGATGTCATGCGGCGATTTATCTCGGACATGATGAGCAAATGATCTGGGTACTTGACCAATGGCCCTTACAGGGATGCGTGAAGCGCCGTTCGATCTTCTTTGACGTGAAGGAAGGCACCGAGCGCGGAAACGATGGAAAAACCTTCTTTGTGATTGAGTAAAGTGGCTGATCCTATCGTTTCATCGCTTTGCGAATCACCTGATTGATGATCTTTGGATCAGCTTTGCTCTGCCGGTCTCGGCTCGCTTTGGCCAGCACCGACGGACACAGCAGAAGAACGAGGGGGCTGGTAATCGGCTCTCCGTCGCCGCGATCGGTTTGATCTGCGACAACGCGTAGGTTTTTCACCTCAGCATTGCGCAGAACGACCGCTTTGCGCATCTCTCGCAGCAACTTCGATGGGCTTCGAAGCGATTTGGGGGTCGTCTGCTTTTTCTGCCGCTGGCTGAAATAAGCCAGCGTGATCAGCAGTACCGCCCCCCCGCCCATCAATGCGAGCACCTTTCCAGCCGATCCATCCGATTCACTGACATTGTCATGAATGCTGCGAAAAACATCATTCTGGCTTGGATTGGCGTCGGCTGCCGCGCACAGATAAAGCCCGACAATGATCGCATAGATCAGCAGGAGCATCGCGCAGGCGCGATTCTGTGTTTTGTCTCCCTCTCGCGGTACTCCGGGGGAGGGTTGGGGAGGGGGCCGCCAGTTGGAACTAATCTGTGTCATCCCGCCTCCTTTTGACTTTTCGCTCTCGCGGTCTCGGCAACGTTCTTCAGAATCCCAAGCGCAAATCGCCGAACGCGCAAATTCTCATCCTGCTTGGCCAGTCGCCCTACTTCGTTGAGCAAATGCCACCATCCGCTTTGCCGCAGTGCCCACAATGCCGACACGCGATGATCGGGCCGCGGATCGCGAAGCATGTGAAGGAGCTGCACGCTCGCCGCCCCCACGCGCATGCGCAACAGCACTTTGATCGCATTGGCCCGCTCGCGATTGTTGTTTGAGCGCGCCCGCTGCGCCAGAACCGGCACAACCTTCGCCTCCGGCCTCTGCTCGATCACCTCGATGGCATTGGCGCGCACACGGGCATCAGGATCGCTCACGATCCGCTCCACAATCGTCTCGGCTGGAACCGCCGAGATTTCCCCTGCCAGGGCGACGGCCTTGCTGCGGATGCGCGGATTTCCATCGGAACAAAGCGCCACAAGCTGTTCGCGCAGATTTTCCGCAATTTCCAGCTCCTGCGCAATCTGCATGGCCTTGATCTTTTGCTCGGGCGCTCCAGCAGTCAGGCGCCGCTTGAGCTGCGAAATCGCATCCGGCAGCAGCTTGAGCATGGCCTTCCCCGCCTGCTTGCGCGTGGGTTTGTCCAGTTGATCGAATCGATTCCAGAATTGCTCGAAACCCTGCTGGCCGATCGTTCGGCTGATGACGCGTCGCACCGATTCAGGCGCATTGGTCATGAGCTGCAACAGGATATTCTCAAATTCGGGTGGCCGACGCCGAATGATCTCTCGCGCCGCCATTCGCACCAGTCGTTCGTCGCTGTCGGTCAGAAATGCTTTGAGCAGATTGACCGAAGCGCCGCGTTTGCGACGCGCGGCAATGCGGAGCAGTCGCAGCCGGCCGTCGAAGGATTCCCGCGCATTCTTGAGCAGCTTCTCCATCCGCTCATCCTGCACGACATCGTGAATTCCCGAGGTGCTGAGCCATTCGCCGATGCGAGCCGCATCGATTGGCAGACGCCGATCCGCATCTCGCAGCAGCGAAGCTGGCTCGAGCCAAGTCCCCCGGCTCACCTGGTGCATGCAGAGCTGAAGCTGGTTGTCCTTCAGCCAATGCGTCTTTCGTAAGATCGCATCCAGCACCGGTGCTTCATCGATATGCGAAAAGACGACGCCAAAATGCGATCGCAATTGCCCATGGCTGGCCCCCATCAGGAATGCTTCGATGTGTTCGCTGGAAGGCGGCTGCTGCAGACGGCGCACCATCGCGCTCTGGCCGCCATGCTTTGCAGTCTGCAGGATATGGAGCGTTTTGCTTGCTGGAGTGTCGGCCAGCAGCAGAGCCGCACGGAGCAGGTCCTGCCCATACCGGCCGCGATAGACGTCCATCGCCCGTGCCACCGCTGCCTCGATTTCCGGGCGCTGCGCCACCAGTTCAGCATAATCCGCGAGAACTTCAGCTGGCCGAACTTCCGATTCCGCCGTCGCGGGCACTGCTTCGCTACCCGCGGCAGTGGTCACCGCGACCGGCGCAGCCCCATTCGCACCGCTTTCGGGCGTGGCTGGAGACGCGGTTTCCAGGTGTGCACCGCGCTGAAGCCGGCGTGTCTCAGTCGCAACCCAGCGGGCCAGGGCGACCATCGCTTCCGTTGCTGATTTGGACAGAACCTCGTTCGAATTGTGCAGGTTTTCGGAGAGGATGTAGGCCAGTTTGCCCTGATGCCCCATCGCGATCAGCTTTAGTGCAGCCAGTCGCAACGGATGGTTGTCGCTCCGCCCCGCTTCCCGGAGTGCCGGATGGAAAATCTTAATTTCCTTCAAGACCTGCTGCTGCAATGGCTCTGGAAGATGGTCGAATTGCTCGATGATCCCGCAAAGCGAGCGCACGGTCTTGCGCAGCAGCATCGCGCGAAACACCGGCACTTTCTCTTCCGCAGAGCCCAGGCGCAGCGCCTCGACCAGCACATCGTCGGCTGACTCATTCTTCGATCCAATCAGGGCATGGAGCAGGCGCTCGAGCATCTCCTCTTGTTATCGGACGCACCGCCATGCTCACTTCAGCAATCTCGGAGCACCTGTTCGTTCAGACCCACATTTCCAGCCTGCTTTGAACCGACAATCTGTCAATCCATCCTGACTCGACAAAACGTCCGTGGAGCATTTGCTCGGTTCTGTGGTAAGAAGCTCTACAGCGGACACAAGGGGGCAGATCTGCGGCGCGGCAAGCCAAGTCCATTGATGGTGGCACAATCGCGCCTGCCTTGCCGATAGTGCATCATCGCGGGTCATTAAAGGCCCCAGAGCGGAGGCTGCCGTTGTTTACGATCGATGCCCACCTCGACCTGGCTTATAACGCGGTTCGAGGTCGGGACATTTCCATTCCGGCACGCATGCAGCGGGCCGACGAGGAAGGCATTCCGAGTGTCAGTTTTCCCGATCTTCGTGCCGGCGGAGTGGGGCTGATCTGCGCGACGATATTCTGCCAGCCGGCCAACCCACCTACTCAGCCCGGCTATCGTTCGCCCATGGAAGCGGCCGCCGTTGCCCGCCGCCAGCTTCAGTGGTATCAGCGACAGGAACGTGAAGGCCGCATTCATCTCGTCCGGACCAAAGACGAACTACCCTCCGGTAACAATGGCGATGCCGCGTCGTCTCCAATCAACGCCTTGCTCTTGCTCGAAGGCGCTGACGCGATCACGTCGCCCGATGAACTCCCCGACTGGTTCGAAGCCGGCCTGCGCATCATTGGCCTGGCCTGGAAGCGAACCCGCTACGCCGGCGGCACCGGCGCGCCCGGCCCGCTCACGGCCGATGGAAAGACACTCGTCCGCGCGATGGACAAGGTCGGATTGATTCACGATCTATCGCACCTGGCCGAGGAATCTTTCTGGGGCTTGCTGGAGATCAGCACAGGTCCCCTAATGGCTTCGCATTCCAACTGTCGCGCCTTTGTTCCCACCGATCGGCAGCTTTCCGACGAGATGATCAAAGCCGTGGCCAGCCGGGGCGGCGTGATCGGGATCAATTTCTTCGACAAGTTCCTCATCCCGCCCGGTGAATATGGCCACCGCCGAGCCACGCTGGTCGATTTGATGAACCACGTCCGCCATATGTGCGACCTGATCGGCAACGCCCGCCACGTCGGTATCGGCACCGACATGGACGGCGGCCTCGGACGCGAGCAAATCCCCGTCGAGATTCAAACCTCGGCTGACCTTCCACGCGTCGCCGATGCCCTTTCCTCCTTCGGATTCAACGATCTTGACGTCCGCAACATCCTGGGCCTCAACTGGCTTCGCTTTTTCCGCTCTGCCCTGCCCGCGTAAGTAAGCAGGAAAAACAAATTCATTTTGATACCCCTCGCGTTGGCCCCTCTTTCGGAAGAATCTGGCCTCCGTCTCTTCGCGCCTCTAGGATGTCGGCATCACAAGCACTAGCCAAGCCACGAAAAACTTCCTTTTGTTCGAACGACGTCACGGCGTATTCCGGGCTGCCAGTTTTTGCGTTGGAAATGAGACTCGCGATAATTTGACGACATGCCCGAGCCACCCATTAGCACCGACGGCCGCGTGGAGACCGGGCCCACATATGTTATTACGGTCATTCATGGCAAATTCAGCCCCAAGGCGAAGTGGGCGCAAAAGGGCGCGCCGTTTAGAGAATCGTTGATAAAAAGATTTGGGTCGGAGGTACTCGTCCGGCGGCGCGTATGGAGGAGCAAGAAAGAGGAAGATCCCGCTGGGCGTCTATCGAGGTTCGTAAAGAAATATGCCGACCGATTCCCAGATGCCCAGCAGATACTCGTTTGTCGCAGCCACCGCGGAACGGCTGCGTTATACGCTATGCGGGATCAATTCCTTCGCAGCCGCGTGGCAGGAATTGCATGCCTTGAATGGCCATTCGCAGTGACCCACGAGCGGAGCATCCGCAGACCCTTGTCGATCGGCGCCTGGTTTGCCGAGCTTTTCATTGTTACTTCTGCCATCCTCTCTTGTGCCATCGGCGCGACGCTGCTTCGCGCACTTTGGGGACAAGCAGGAGTTGGGCCCATATCTCTAAAAGCAGTGGCTTGGCTGTTGATCGTCGCCTCTCTGGCTGTCATGGCGTGGTATTTCTTCGTGATGCGCCCGCTCCGCATCAGCCGGACGTTACACGCGAAGGTGCTCCCGATCATAGAAAGGTGGCAAAAGGCCGCGATGGCGCGTCTGGCCATACCGGCAAAGTTAGAGATACCAATTCTGTGGCAGGCGGAGTGTAGCGGTTCCTCTCCGGTTCAAGATGAAGCCTCCTCTCGTATCTGGATCGCTCAGTTGTTCCTTCGAAATCTTGAGGTCTCGCCTGGGATTCTCTACGCGTGGGAGGCTTTCGCTTCGCTGGCAATGCTGCTTGGCGGCGTCGTTCTGTTCGTCAGACTTTTTGAAAATGAGCCACGTGGTTTGAGTGGCTTGAACGGAATCTGGTTCATTTACTCGTGGCCCCTGTGGACCGGTCTGGCAATTCTCCTTTGGGCGGGAAGGATTTGGCTTTTTAATTTCCTGGTATTTGGAGAGACCGATCCTCGGGACATATTTGTCGTCAAGACTGCCTTCGAATACTCCATGGATGGCCCGGGAGTGTTGGAGAAGAATGGTTTGGTTTCTTCATCGAGAAACATTTGCTCGAACTCTGATTTTGGCGATTGGATGGCAGGCCTGCCGAAACGTCAATTGGCGGACGATAGTGATGCTGGACGTTCCGTAACTACTCGCTCATAAGGCGCGGTACGCATGGTTACAATCATGAAACAACGCCTTGAATTCTCGAATTAAATCTCTTGGCGCCCTTGGCTTCTTGGCGTCCTTGGCGCTAAATTCGACCGCAAAGACGCCAAGGCGCGAAGACAACCGCTAAGTGTCGAGCAAAAATCAATCCATTTGACGTCCCCCCGCCTTAGCCCTTATTTCAGCAAAACCTGGCCTCCGTGCTTCCGTGCCTCCGTGGTAAACAATGAATTTGAATGGCGCATCGCAACCTTGAGCCGCGCAACGGATGGTGACTGCGGAAGTAGATACGGAAGGTTCTTTTCAACCGCGAGGGATTGAACGATGAAATGCTTTGCCTGGTGCCTTGCCTTGCTCTTGTCCGGATCAATGAGCGTGGCGGCTTCGTCGGGTTCATTCGACTGGGCGCAATGGCAGGGTCCGAATCGCGATGCCACCTCGAAGGAAACCGGACTTCTCCAGCAATGGCCCAAAGATGGTCCGCCGCTGGCGTGGAAGATCAAAGGTTTGGGCGGCGGATATGGTGAGCTTTCGGTTGCCGCGGGCAAACTTTACGGCATGGGCACGCGCGGCGAAAAGGAAGTCGTCTTCGCCCTCTCTGAATCCGACGGCAAGGAGCTTTGGGCGACGCCGCTGGAAACTCCGCCGACGCAGTCGATGCCGCAGGGACAGGAAGGGCCCGGCTGCACACCGACCGTCGATGGCGATCGCCTCTACGTCATCGGCATGGCCGGTGAGATCGCCTGTCTCTCCACTTCCGACGGCAAGATCCTCTGGCATCACAGCATGACTCAAGACTTCGGCGGAACCGCGCCGACCTGGAGCTACCGCGAATCGCCCTTGATCGATGGCCAGAAAGTCATCTGCACACCCGGCGCTGCCAACGCCATGATGGTCGCTCTCGATAAGCTCACCGGCAACGTGATCTGGAAGACGCAGATGCCGCAGCAGCAGCAATCAGCCGCGCCATCCGGCCGGCGTCGTGGAGGCCGAGGCGGGCGCGGATCCGGGGCCGGCTATGCATCCGCCATTGCCTTCGACTTTGAAGGCACGCGCCAATACGCGCAGATGAACTCCAATGCGATGATCGGCGTTGACGCTTCCGATGGAAAGCTTCTGTGGCAATATGCGAAGGTCGCCAACCCCGGTGGCATTAACTGCACCACGCCGATCTACCATGACGGAATGGTCTTTGGCTCCTCCGCGTACGACGCCGGCGGCGGCGTCGTGAAGCTGAGCAAAGAAGCCGACGGCTCCATCAAAGCCACTGAAGTCTGGTTCTCCAAGAAACTGCAAAACCATCACGGCGGCGTCATTCTCTACGAAGGCTGCCTGTATGGCGCCAACGGCGGCAACGGAGGCGGCGCGCTGATCTGCCTCGATTTCAAAACCGGCAACGTCCTCTGGAACCAGCGCACCGAAGGCCGGGCCCCCAAAGGCTCGATCGCCTTTGCCGACCATCGCTTCTACTACCGCTGCGAAGACGGCACCATGCTCCTCTTCGAGCCCAGCGCCAAGGAATACCTCGAGCGCGGCCGATTCCTCCAACCCGACCGCAGCGAATCCCCCGACTGGGCCCACCCCGTCATCGCCAATGGCAAGCTGTACCTGCGCGATCAGGATGTGCTGCTGTGCTATGACGTGAAAGCGAAATGACGTTGCGCTTCCATATGTTTAGCGATCCTCGCTTGCGAGCCGTTGCGCGCTGCCATGAATCCGGATTTCACGAAGAAGAATTAACCGCAGATGAACGCAGATGAACGCAGATAAAGGCATTTGTGAGCCGCGCATCCTGCGCAAAAATTATCCCGACACCTATAGCTGTTTCGTCTCATCGCGGGTGTGCTACGCGTTTTCGTTGCTCGCAATCATGACCGCCAGTGGCTGCATGTCAGAAGTCGTCGTCCCCTTTGATGTCCACGACGTAAAAACAGAATCCGCAGTCCTCAACCTTCAATTTCAACTGGATCGGCACGCGGTAAAAGAATTGGGCGATTGCCTGATGGAGTACCGCATTGGGCCTGAGAGATTCGTTGCTCGCCTCTCTGACGAACGGACAATCATTGCGCTCGCGCTTCCTGGGGAATCGTGCCATCAAATAACCAGCAACATGGCGGGAGCATATCAGGTTGAGTCGCAGCCAAAGGAGCCGGCTATCGCGTCAATCATTCTTTCGCATTCAATTGCACCTAGCGTCGATAAAATCATTCTGCCCTTGCTGCAAAGCGACAGTGGACCGAGGCATGACCGTGCCGTCGCGATTGCGAAAGCATTCCTCGAGAAAGATTCTCTGATCGTCACGGGCCGGCTGAAGTACGGCAGCAGATTCACAGGCAATCTCCGCCTCACGCCCGAAGGCCGGCAGCGACTTCTCAATGCGCTGGGAAGAATTGGGGAAACTCGGCACTAACGCCTATCTTTGCGAGAGCTGAGTTCGCATTCCCTGCTGGATTTTTGAGCCACATTCAGGGCACACGCCACTTATGTTGCCGGTGAGGTCGTATCCGCATTGATGGCATGCGAATCGGGCGAGCAACTCAAGAGGCGCGATGTAAGGACGTACCCAGTAGCTCACCAAAATCCAGCCGATCATCACGGCATTCATGAGGATGAACGACAAGTCGAAATGCTTGTCCGAAAGAAGGCGCGGTGCTTCGAGGGTGACAAAAAATATGGTAACGGCTTCGACGAGGTCCAAAATCATTGCCCAAGGCAGTCGCTGCCGGACGGTTGCCCCGCATTTTTCACAATTCCAACGGCTCCAGGCCATCTTCCAGTCCCGGGCCTCGCGCGGGATCCGCGCTGAGCACGCGGGGCAGGTAAATCGCCATCTAAAGAGCTTTCCCCTGAAACGCAGCATGATTACTCACGAACAACGAACTCATTCTATCACGAGGGCATGAAAAAGCTGCGGCGGTGCACCGCAATCTTGCACTCTTCTGCTTGCGTGAGATGAATGGTTAACCCGCTTTCTTCCGCCCCGGCGTGTCCTGCTCGGGATTGTGTGCCGGCGCGCGCTCGATCTAGGTAAAAACCTGATGGCGGAACGGTGAAAGCGTCTTATGACGGTTCATCCCATTTCCGGCGATATTGCCCGGACATCTTCGGCCCGTTCGAAGGTGCTTCTGGACCGTTAACCCCATCATTGGAGGCCGCCATGGTTCGCTACATCGTCCTGCTCGATCAAACCCAGCAAGGGATCGCCAAAATTTCCGATACGATTTCCCGTGCCGACGCTTTTTCCAAAGCGGCGCAAAAGGCCGGCGTGAGCATCAAATCGCAGTATTGGACTTCCGGCAGCCACGACGGCGTGCTCGTGCTCGAAGGGCCCGATGAGCAGGTGGTCTCCGCCCTGCTGTTGAAGCTCGGAAGCGAAGGGAACGTGCGCACGCACGCCCTCCGCGCGTTCGATCGCACGGAGATGGAAGGCATTCTTTCCAAGTCACGCTGAGGCGCTTCTGATCTCTTCCGGCTCCACCACAAAACTTTGCTTGACAGACGGCTACGTCTGCGCCGTCTGTTGCTCGTTCGTGGTTACTTCAATCGCTGATCGCGCCGTACCAAGACGCGTACTAAACCCATTGAAAATGCCTGAAAATCTATAAAATATGGACGTCATAAGACCCGAATTTCACAGGCCGTTGGCGGTTTGTCCCGTACCTTCGGAATCGAGGGTTGTAGGTTCGAATCCTACCGGGTGCGTTGCTCCTGCCGGTTATAGTATTCGATGTGGAAACCAGTTCTTGCCGTCGTCGCCCTTGTTTTTGGCCTGATGCTGTCTGTCCACACTGAAATGGCAGACGGCGCTAATCCGGCCGAAATGACTGATGCCTACGTCGGCTCGGCCTTGGCAAAGCAAAAAATCCCCGGCCTTTCGATGGGGGTGGTTCGGGACGGACGCTTAATCTACGCGAAGGCTTATGGCCTGTCGGACGTTGAGCTGAACGTTCCGGCGGCCTCCGACAGCGTTTACGAAATCGGCTCCATTACCAAGGATTTCACCGCGACTGCAATCATGATGCTCGTTGAGGAGAAAAAGGTCGGCCTGGACGATCCGATCTCGAAGCATTTGAAGCAGCTCCCGGGCGTCTGGAAGAACATAACGATCCGCGACCTGCTCACCCACACGTCAGGGATCAGGAACTACCTTTCAGTTCCCAATTTCGCAAACCTTGCCTTGCGCCCGACCACTCCTGATGAGTTGCTGCGACTGGTGGGGAAGGATCCACTGCGATTCGAGCCGGGCGAAAAATGGGAGTACAGCAACACCGGCTACTGCATTCTCGGTCTCTTGATCGAGCAGGCCGGCGGGGAAAGCTACGCCGAGTTTCTGCGGAAGCGAATCTTCCTCCCGCTGGGCATGACGGCCACCCGGGTCAACGATCTGGCGCGCATCATTCCGGGGCGCGCGGCAGGTTATCAGCTCGAAAATGGTGAGTTGCGAAACGCGCCGCGGTGGGATCCCACTTGCGCTGGGGCGGCGGGAGCGTTGATCTCAAACGTCCCGGATTTGGCCAAGTGGGTGGCCGCGCAAGATAGCGCCCAGGTGCTCTCGAAATCCAGCGTCGAATTGATGCGCTCGCCCGCGAAGCTCAGAGATGGCCGGCTACTTTCCTACGGCTTTGGCTGCCTCGTCTCCAGCATCAACGGGCACCGCATGATTCGCTATACCGGCGGCATCCCCGGCTTCATTACGACGATTGTAGACTATCCGGATGACGGGCTCGCGGTGATCGTCCTGACCAACCTGATTACCGCCGATGCGGAGGGAATTGCGGTTCACATCGGCGGCATATATGACCCCAGGCTCGATTACCGACCCATCGCGGACGCTGAGCCGCAAGTCACGGAGATGATTCGTAAAACATTCGCGGCGTGGGCTGAGGGCAAGGTTACCGACGCGGCCTTTGCTCCGGACTTCTGGAAAACGCTTAACTCACGTCCGTCTCCAGGCGGCAAAACCCTTCTGGAACAGAATGCGGCTTCACTCCGGGACCACGGCCCGATCCGAGCAATCAAACTCCTCCAGCGCGAAGAACGGGAGAATCGCTTTTACCGCTACCGAATCGATTACGAGAAGACATCGCGTCTGATGTGGTTCGACGTCGACGACGAGGGAAAAATTGTTTCATTCGGCGCCCAGCCGGTCTCGAACTGACCGCCCGCCGGCCCTAGGGCCATGAGGGAACCTGCCGTGTACTCGCGACTAAGAAGGTGGGCAAGCCTTTTGCGACGGAATTAGAAAACGGGGCGCCCTTCCCCTTCAGTTGTCCCATCCGATTTCCGGCGATATTGCCCGGACATCTTCGGCCCGTTCGAAGGTGCTTCTGGACCGTTAACCCCATCGTTGGAGGCCGCCATGGTTCGCTACATCGTCCTGCTCGATCAAACCCAGCAAGGGATCGCCAAAATATCGGAGACGATTTCCCGTGCCGACGCCTTTACCAAAGCGGCGCAAAAAGCCGGCGTGAGCATCAAGGCGCAGTATTGGACTTCCGGCAGCCACGACGGCGTGCTCGTGCTCGAAGGGCCCGATGAGCAGGTGGTCTCCGCCCTGCTGTTGAAGCTCGGAAGCGAAGGGAACGTGCGCACGCACGCCCTCCGCGCGTTCGATCGCACGGAGATGGAAGGCATCCTTTCCAAGTCACGTTGAGCATCCGCACGAGCGCAGCGAATCGCCCGACTGGTCCGATCCCGTCATCGCCAATGTGAAGTTGTATCTGCGCGATCAGGATCTACTGCTGTGCTATGAGGTGAAGGCGAAATAACGACGCGCCGCTCACACGCTGAGCGCACGGACTGGTCCCCGTTGACCGTCGAGTCATACGCCACCGCTGGTGGAAAAGCGCATGCGTCAGGGCTGTTTTCCTGTCCCGTTTGTTTTTCCCGCATGCCGTTATCCGTGCATACTCCCCTACGCAGCCCGCGCAAGGTTGAAGTGGTCTCGCACGGCATCCAAAAACTTCGCGACAAGCGGCCGCAGGTGTTCCGGCAGTGGCGTCGAGCATTGATGCGATCCAATCACATTGCACCCCATGCCCTTCAAAGCGCATGCGACTTCGAATTCTATGGCCTCCACCTCGTCACGCTTCGGGCGATGAAGTTCGAAGCTTGCTTGCTCTTGATGAATCGGACCAAATGCGAACACGTCGAAATCGCAGAGGCCGGGAGTGAGCCCTTGCTTTGCGAGGTTCCGGGTCAGCGCGTTACCTTTCGACTTCGGATTCAAATGTGCCGAGAAACGTGCAAAGACTGATCCAGCGTTGGGGGATGAGTGATCCCCAGTTCGACCGACGTAAAACAGAACGCCCTTCGCCTCGCTCTTGACCCGCGAAACGTATACGTGAAATCCACGATCAAAGCTTCCGCGTTCGAAAAACATTGTGGAAAATCGCATAGCATCTCCAATTAGAGCCGCGCACCATGCGGGGCCTGGTGAGAGATGTTACACGCACTTTTTTGACGTCGTCGGAATTGAGTCTGGGCAAACAGAGAGCGCCCGGGCTGGGGGGCGGAGGGCGGGGCCGGGCAAAATCCTCATTTCTTGCGCGCCATTGAGGGCTCCATCAATAGTTCATGAAGCAAAGAATTTTTTCAAATCGAACATTTTTCTCTTGCACCGCTGTGCATGCCTCGCCCGATCCGGCGTGAGTACACGCCTCGCGGGCGAGGCGCCGTGTCACGTGATAACTAAGGAATCTTCGCGGAGAACCCAGGCAGTTGTCGTTGTACAACCTGAATCAGGATATCCACGTATTGGAGTCCTGCATGTTCGTCGGATTTGGACGACGGCGCAACTGTCACATGGCAACCGCCAGTATTGACGCGCCTAAAGCAGCCTCCGGTCCGACGGAAGGTCATTCCAGCCCCTTGGAGACCCGCCGCAGAGAATGCGGTTAAGAAGCGACTGGCGATTGTTGGGTCGGGCAAGTTCTCTTCATCGATTATGAAGTGCGCAGAACGAAGCTGTGCCCCGAGGTTGGCACGTTCAATTTCGCGGAACAGCCAAACCAAATGGGCAACGATTGAAATAATCTTGTGTCCGTTAACGGGCTTAAGACCGTCGAAATAATTCCGCATGTCGGCATATGATGCTTCGATCTCCGCCCGCTCAAGATGAAACGGGTCGGGATGCAAATTCCTGAGGAAATCGGAAAGCTGCCGCCTCATCTCGACCAGTTCAGCGCCGTCAAACTCGGGGTACCAATTCGTCCAAAACAGGATCCGGCGATCGGCCTGCCGCAGCTTTGCGCCTGCTTCCTTCGCGATTTCAGTTGGAACGGCTTTGCCCTTAAGCTCACCGCTTTGGGTAAGGGAACCTTTGAGCAACGCGCGAAGCCGAAAAAGTTCGGTGTCGATCCACAAAAGCTCGTTCGCACCCAGGCACGCGAGGCCACCCCAAACGCGCCGCGAATTTGAGCGACCGCCCGCGTCAATGAAGACGTGGAGGTCAAGAGATTCGCTCAGCGTGATTATGTTTGATCCAAGTCTGCCTAGCGCTGTCTGAAACATGTCTCTACCCTAGGGATTGTCACAGCCAAATCAAAATCTGAGCGAGACGGGGAAAGGTGGTGCTCGCCCGGGCTACGTCGTTATCGCGGATTTTCTTGATTTTGCTGCTAAATGAGCTAGCTTGAGACGGCAAAAGAGGTCACAACATGGATGCGGAAAGAGCACCGCATATAAGAATACTCCCCCACTCACAAAAAGAATTCCCTTCGCAGGACTTTCTCCAAACATGGCTGATAACCGCTCTGAAAGCTCGCGCTGGAATTTACCGACTTCGGAGTAAGGACGCGATTGCCGACCTAGCTGCGGGATCAATAGCCCTGTTCAGGTATGGCGATTATATCGTCGGCGAAGCGATAGTTCGAGGTTATGCCCGCCAAGAATTCACGGAGCGAATGCTGTCAGGTGATACAGAAAGATACGAAGCATACATTACGTTCGTGCCGGAATCTGTCCGTCTGTTTGCGCCACCGATGCCAATAGAAGAACTCCAGAAGCTTGTAGGGATCGAACATCCCCTTACGGTGGCTAGGACCTATTTCAAGATTTCCGATTGGTCGATCTATCCGAAGGTTATCGCGTACGTCGCCGAGCGCGGTAGGTTGATCACCTGCTGATGGCCGCTAGATGTCGACGTGGGCTATCAGATTCCGCAGCCTTTGAATTTGCAATAACAACGATATCTGCCAAAATTGTGTTGGTGGCAATTACTATCCTGCGGAGTTCCGGGTCCTACCCGATCGAAGCCTTCGCCGGTAGGAGCAGGTTCGAGAACTTGTCACGAATCAGGTTCTTTCGTGCCGCGATGAAATCGTCGAAACGTTCTAACTGCCAGAGTGCTTTGTCCTTCGGGATCAAGTGCATGTCGAGATAATCGTTACTCTTTCCGGCGAACCATTTATCGGGCGGCGTGTCGCTTTTGCCTCCGGCACCATTTTCTTCACGGCTCAAGAGCATGCAGTTCGGCAGCTGGTTCCGATCGGCTTCCCGGTACTTCATCAGGTCCTTTCTCCCCGTCCGCGGATTATCGGCCTTGACCTTTCGTAGCATGCTTTGGGGAAAGATATGGTCGATCTGCGGCATATTGTTCTCATATGCGGGGGTGTAATTAAATTGCCGATACCACAAGTTGAAAAGCAGATGCACCGTGTCTGAACCGTAACCCATCTGCCACAGGCGATCTTCGGTCAACTCGAGGCTGCGCCCTTGAGTGCGCATCACATTGAACAATTCGTCGGCGTTGAACGCTTTCATCTCGTTCACCTTCGCCGTGAGCGCGTCGAGCAAGTTGTCCGAGCTACCGCCAAAAGCGCCTGAAATCGACGACCGTAAGACATAGCTATCAACATCCCTAGCTCTCCCCCACTCTTTCGGCCAGTGATAGCGGACGTGAACCAACGGAATTAGCACTAAATAGGTTGGCAGCGCTTTGTCGCATTGGATGTATGTTTTGCCGCGGATAAAGTCGAGGACATCAAGGATTGCGTCGGAAACGTCATCCCACTTCGCTTGAATCTCTTCACGAACGCCGGGCTTGCGAAACTTTTCAACTTCATATCTCGATCCTTGGCCCAGGATCGTTAGGCAGGTTTTGAGCACGAAGTCGCGGGTGAAGTTAAAGCCGTGGCGATTCAGTGCCTCGAGTAGGTCGTCCATTTCGACGTCCGCGTCGTCCCAGCTTGACGTTAATAAGGAGAAAAGCAGGTCCGACTTGCCGAGCTTGGTGCCACCAGAATTGGCGCGGATGAAGACCTCCACAACGTCGTCTTCTGTATAGAGATCCGGAGCGTCGATGCTGTCCAATTCCTGATATGTGATCGCCTCGTCCATTTTAAACGTTTTGCTGACCAAATTCAGGTGGTTGTCGAGCTTGTTTAGCTCCGACTCGGTCAGCACCCGTCGCGCGTTGTTGGCGATGTCTTTCGCGAGCTGTCGATCATTCTTGTTAGTCCAAATCAGATCTTTGGGAAGAAAACGGGACAGGTGCTAATGGCATAAAGATAAGCCGCAAGTCCGCGCCGCAACTACATTTACTACATTTGCGCAAGATGTGGCCCCCTGTCAGAATGGTGGTTGCTGAAGCTACCAACCAACAGGAGGCCACGGATGGCTAG
>Ga0207695_10001689_pt1 | contig 35468 bp, 19 predicted proteins | sample KBSC54metaG_FD_184354 | JGI IMG/M metagenome (GOLD analysis project Ga0207695, IMG submission 184354) | Corn rhizosphere microbial communities from Kellogg Biological Station, Michigan, USA - KBS C5-4 metaG (SPAdes) (version 2) | ecosystem: Host-associated > Plants > Roots > Rhizosphere > Soil... | reverse complement strand
AAGAACACGAAGGACGACGTCGTCACCAGCCCGGCGATCACCATCGTCACCATCAGCTCCACCAGCGTCAGACCACGTTCACGTGCCCGGCGCGCTGGCAGCGGCGCCGCGCGGCTCACCACGTCTTGTACCTCTGGCTGTCCAGGCGAACGATCTTGGGCGCCCCCGTGTCCATGGCGTAGGTGATCTGGACCGAGACGTTGTAGGGCTGCGACGGCCCCAGGTTCACCACCTGCACGTCGCGCCTGAACCGGTAGTCCGGCGTCTGCGTGGCGCTGACCGCGCCCAGCGCGCTGACGTAGCTGGTCGACCAGCCCGTCGTCACGGCCGCTGCCATCTGGTCGACCAGCGGCGGACCCGCGGTGATGACCTTGGCGTCGTACTCCTCCATGGCCCGCATCGCCAGGCGGGTGGCCACCGCCGCGTCGCTGGCGTTCGCCGTGGCGTTGAACATCGTCTGCTGCACGGCCACCGTGCCCAGCAGGCCGATCGACGCGACCACCATCGCCACCATCACCTCGACCAGCGTGAAACCACCAGCCTGCGCGCGCGCCTGGCGCGCGGGATTCCCCGCGCGCTTCGGTCGAGTGGTGCTGTTCCCGGATGGTCGCATGGGGGATCCCGGTGGTCCTCACATCGACGGCCGGGCGGCCTGGCTGAAGGGCGGCGCGCCCGGCCCGGGGCGCTCCGGCCCCCCTTGACGCCCGACGCGGAACCGGGGATATCGCGGAGATGCCCCTCGTCCGCGCCCTCCGCCGCGCCCTGCCCCTCCCCCTGCTGTTCACGCTCTGCCACTGCCTCGAGGCGACCGCGCGGGCCGAGGCCCCGGCCGCGGCGGCCAGCGGAGCCCTCCAGCTGGCCAACGCCGCGGACGGTGGCCTCGAGGTGCGGCGGCAAGGCGCCGCCGTCGCGAAGTTGACCCTGCAGACACCGGCGGCGCGGCGCGGCCCGCCCACGGTGCGCGAGGTCTCCGTCGAGGGTCACCCCGTGGCCGACGTCCGCGTCCCGGTACGCGGGCAGGCCGCGGAGGAGGCCTGGATCGGCGATCTGTCGGCGCGGCCGGCGCGCACCATCTGGTCGGGCCTGACCGGGCCCCGCGACGCCGACGCGGAGGCGTCGCTGTACGTGGAGGTCACCCCGGATCGCATCTTCGAGTACCAGACCGCCGAGCAGGTCACCCGGTGCGACGGCCAGCCGGTCCGGCTGTTCCCGCGGGCGTGGGACTTTGCCTCGGCGCGCTTCCGGCCCATCGTCTCGACGCTGCCCCCGGTGGCGGCGACGAAGCTGACCGCCAAGCGCGACGATCCCTCGATGCCGTCCGGGCGAGCGCTGGGCGGTTTCCACTTCGTGGCCGCCTCCACCACCTCCTCGGCCGGGGCAGACGCGCGCGGCCTGGGCGCCCCCACGGCGCTGGACGACGGAGATCCCAGGACCGTCTGGTCGGAAGGTCTGGGTGGGGATGGCCGCGGCGAGTTCTTGACGGCGCGCGCGCTGAACGGGCCCTATCGGGTGCGAGGTCTGCGCATCGTGCCCGGCGACGCGTCCACACCGGCCGCGTTCAAGGCCCGCAACCGCATCAAGACGCTGGCCCTGGCGCTGGGGCCCGAGCCCGAGCGTCGCTTCGAGATCGAGTTCCCGCAGGACCCGGCGGCGGCCGGGCCGGCCAGGGCGGCGGCGCCCTACTGGATCGCGCTGCCCGCGCCCGTCGAGACGGCGTGCGTGACGGTCGTGATCCGCGACGTCTACCGCGGTGGCGAGGCAGGGCCCCGCGCGGGCGGGACGACCGCCATCTCCGACCTGACCGTCTTCACCGATCTCGATGGCGCGGCCGGCCTGGACCGGCTGATCGCCGACACCGCCTCGGGCAACGACTGCTCGACGCGCGTGCCCATGCTGGTGAACGTGGGTCAGGCCGCCGTCGCGCCGCTGGCGAAGGCGATCGGCGAGGCGCACGGCGAGGGGCGCGCCTGCCTGGTGCAGGCGCTGGCCGGCATCGAGGCGACGGCGCACGACGACCCGGCGCTGGCCGCGCTGGTGGCCGCGCTGAGCGGCGCGCGCCCGTCGGAGGAACGGGCCATCGCCGACGTCCTGGCCAGGGCCGACCGTCCGCCCGTGGCGCTGCTGGCCGCCACGCTCGAGGCAGCGAAGGCCTCGGACGACGAGCGCGCCCGCGCCGCGCGCGTGCTGGGAGCGCTTCCCGGCGCCGACGCGACGGGGGCGTTGCTGGCGGCGGTGGGGACCGGGTCGCCGGCCCTGCGCCTGGAGATCGTGCAGGCGCTTGGTCGCTCGCCGGGGGCGACGGTGGCGCTGGTGGTGAACGCCTCGCAGGCGGCGCGCGCGGCGACGCCCCCCGCGCCGGTTCGCGGCGCCGACCTTATCCGCGTGCTGCCGTCGCTGGCCAGGCGGTCCGCCGCCGAGGCCGCGACCGCGCTGGCGGCGTTGCGCGGGCTGCTGGCCAGCGCGCCCGCCAGCGAGTTCGAGCTGCGCGGCCGGGCCGTGCTGGCCCTGGGCGCGCTGCCGAACGCGGGCGGGACCGAGGACGTCACCGCCGATCTGGCCGCCGTGGCCGCGAAGGACGCTGATCCCGTGCTCCGGTTTCTTGCGGTGCGGGAGCTCGCCAACCCCGAGGCGGCCTCGGCGGTGCCGGCGCTGCGCGAGGCGCTGAAGGATCGCGACCCGCGCGTGCGCGAGACCGCCGCGGAAGGACTGGGCGCGCACCGCGACGCGGGCGCGGAGCCGCTGCTGATCGCCGGCGCCAAGCAAGAGGACTGGCCCAACGTGCGGCGCGCCCAGGTGGAAGCGCTGGGCAGGCTGTGCGGGACGGCGGGGCGGGATCTGCTGGTGCGGGCCATCGAGCGCGACGTCGACGACGTCCGTCGCGCGGCCCTGGTCGGCCTCACGCGCTGTCGCGACAAGCGTGCCCCTGGGGCGCTGCTGCAGCTGGTGCGCACGCGCCGGATCAACCCGGCGCTGCGCGAGCTGGCGGCGTCCCTGATCGGCGAATGGGGTGACCGCACGGTCGCGGACGCCCTGGCCCAGCAGCTGCCCGCGCTGGTGAACGAGGGCGAAGGCGACATGGCCGCCGAGGGCATCACGATCGCCGCCATTCGCTCGCTGGGCCACAGCGGCGGCCCCAGCTCCGCCGCCGCCCTGGCGGCGCTGACCCGCGACGACAAGCACCCCTACCGCCAACCCGCCATCGAGAGCCTGGGACTCCTCTGCGATCCGGCGATCGGCGCGCAGGCGCTGGCCGCCGCCCGCCAGTCCCCGGACAAGTCGCTCGCCGAATCGGCCGCCGACGCCGAAGCCCACTGCCGTGGTCGGACCGGCCCGACCGCTCACGCGCGGTCCGCGCCGCCCGCCCCGTCAGCCCCGTCCGGTCCGCCCGCTCCGTCCGCTCCGTCCGCGCGGCCAGGGCCGAACGCGCCGACCGCTCCAGCGGGTCCGCCTGCTCCGTCCGCTCCGATGACTCCGCCACCAGCGCCCCCTGCGGGACCGTAGAGATCGGTGGCGCCGCGGTGGGGGGCGCCGTAGAGGTTCACTCACTCCGGTCGCGGGGGCGGAGGGAGGGGGTGTCCCTCCCGTGCTCAAACACCGCCTCGCGCCGCGTGCCCGGATCTTGCTCGGCCCGCGCCGCGGGGCGCTCGCGAACTGCGCGCGGCAGGGACACCCCCTCCCTCCGCCGCCTCACGACCTCCGCTCCCTCACGACGCGCGCCGCGGTCGCCGGAGCCGCGAACAGGAAACACGCTGGCGGCGCGGGCCCGTATCCTCTTGCTCGGCCCGCGCCCCGGCGCGCTCGCGAACTGCGCGCGAGGGACACCGCCACCCTCACCCGTCGCTTGGCGACGACGCAACTGAGTCGCTTGGACAGCGGGGTTCAGCGCGTGACCGAGAAAGTTGGGCGGCGCGGGGATGGGGTCACCCCGGCGCGCGCAGTTCGCGAGCGCGAACTCACGCGCGCCAAGCACCGGGCGGCACAATCGCGCAAGCGGTGTTTAGCACGACGGGGTGACCCCATCCCCGCGCCCCCGCGCCCGAGGGAACGAGCCCCCCGGACGCCACCGATCCAAACCGCTACGCCCGCAGCGACGCGAGCGCCTGCTTCAGTTCTTCGTTCTTGGGGTCGGTCTCCAGGCCTCGCTCGAACATGTTGCGGGCTTTGGGGGCCTCGCCTGACATCAGGTGGATCTGGCCCAGCGCCAGGTAGACGCTGGCCTTGCTGAGACCGGCCGTCTTCTCGTCGAACGTCTGCAGCAACAGCGACCGGAAGTAGCGGCGCGCGCCCTCCAGATCGTTGTTCGCCATCGCCAGCCGTCCCAGCGCCGCCAGCGTGCCCGGGTGGCCCGGGTCCAGCTTGTACGCCGCCGTGTAGCGCTCGAGCGCCAGCGGGTAGTCCTGCTTCGCCTCGGCGACGCCGCCCAGCCGCTGCAGCACCCGCGCGATCTCCTTGCCCCGCCGCGCCTTGCCCAGATCGGCGACCAGCCGCTCCAGGATCGCCGTGGCGTCGTCGGTGCGCCCCACCCCCACCAGCACGTCGGCCAGATCCTCGGCCACGCCGACGTCGTCGGGCGCCAGCGCCGCCAGCTGCTCTAGATAGGGCAGCGCCGCCGCCGGGCTGACGTACACCGTGCGGTACAGGTTCGCCAGCTCGGCCAGCAAGGGGCGCCGCCCCGTCGGATCCGGCGTCGCCTCCAGGCGCAGCTCCAGCAACTGCGCCAGGCGCTCGTGATCGCCCTTGGCGCGCGCCATCGCCTCCAACGCCATCAGCGACGGGCCGTGCGTGCGGTCCGCCTCCAGCGCCCGGATGTAGATCGGATCCAGCTCGTCCTCGGGGGCGCCCTGCGCCTTGCGGATCTGCGCCGTGCGGTAGTGGATCTCGGCCGCCTCGCTGCCCGAGGTGACCGCCGCCGCCGCCCGCTGCAACATCTCCGTCGCTTCGTCCCAGCGCTCCGCCGCCTCGTGGATGCGCGCCAGGGACAGCAAGGCGCCCACGTGGGTGGGCGACACCTCCAGGATCTTCTCCAGCGCCTCGGTGGCGCTCTCCGTCGAGTCGAGGTTCTTCTCCCAGACGTCGGCGATCGCGACTCGCAGCGCCAGCTCCGTGGGCCGCCGGCCCGCGGAGGCCTCGGCGTCCGCGTGCTTGCCCAGCACGTCGACCAGGTCGTACCAGCGCTCGTTCGTGCGCAGGATGCGCTCCAGCTCGAGGAAGGCCATCCCGTTGCCGCCGTCCAGCTCGAGGATCTGATGCAGGAACCCCACCGCCTGATCGACGTCCGACAGCTTCTCCTCGGCGTTCTTCGCCAGGCGGAACAGCACCGGGATCTGCGCCTCGCCCTGCACCGTGCCCATCCGCCGCAACAGCACCTCTTGCAGCGTCGACCAGTCCTCGCGCCGCACCTCGATGGTCTCCAGCGCGCCCAGCAGCCGCGGATCGTCCGGCGTGCTGTCCAGCGCCTCGCGGAAGGCATCGGCGGCGCCGTCCAGGTCCTCCAGCGAGGTCAGGCGGACCTCGCCCAGCCGGATCAGCGTGGCCGAGCGGGCCGCGGGCTCGTTCTCGAAGCGCGCCTTCTCGGCCAGCACGTCGGTCAGCTCGACCATCTTGCCCTGCCCCTCGTAGAGGCGCGCCATCTCGGACAGCACCACGCCGTCGCCCTCCTCCGCCTCGCGCAGCTTCTGCCAGGCGGCCAGCGCGCCCTCGACGTCGCCCAGCGACTCGCGCAGGCCCGCCGCCTCGGTCAGCCGCTCGCGGCGTGACGCCGGATCGAACTCGACCGCGGCGCGCCGCTCCAGCACCTCGGCCAGGCCCGCCTGATCGCCGCTGGTGCGCCGGAACGCCTCCAGCGCCGCCAGGGCGTCGACGTTCTCGGGATCGTCGTCCAGCACCCGCACGTACAGCCGTTCGGCCGCCGCTCGCTGCGCGGGATCGCTCTCGTACAAACGGGCCGCCCGCAGCGCCAGCTCGCGCGCCGCCGTCGGGTCGGCGCTGGGCAGCACGGCCTCGATCAGGCGGGCCGCCTCCACCGGGCGCACGGCGATGCCGGCCACCCGCTCCATGGCGTCGACGGTCTCGCCCGGCGTGGGCTCCTCGACCAGCGCGCGCCCCAGCGCCTCCAGCGCCTTCTCGGGCTGGTTCAGCCGCTCCTCTAGAATCTCGGCGATGCGCCGCAGTCCAGCGGCCCGCTCCGTTCGGTCGTCGCGGGTGCTCAACCGGTACTCGTAAAGGGCCACCAGCTGGGCGTAGTCACCGCGGCTCTCCGCCAGCGGCTCCAGGATGTCCAGCGCGCCGTCGCGCGCCTCTTCTCGCTCCAGCAGCCCGTGCAGCGCGCGCTGTGCCCCCTCGTGGTCGGGCGCCTTCTCCAGCGCGTCCCGGAAGACCTGCAGGGCCCCTTCCACCTCGTCCAGGTGGCGAAGCCGCACGCCGCCCAGCTGCACCAGGATCTCCGCCTGTTCGCGCGGCTCGGTGGCCACCTCGGCCTTGCGCTGCAGCACCTCCGCCAGCTCGGCGTGCCGGCCCAGCGCCGTCAACACGCGATCCAGCGCCTCCAGCACCGGCACCTCGTCGCCCGGCGTCTCGCCCGCCTTGCGATAGAAGTCCAGCGCCCCTTCGGCGTCGTCCAGCGGCCCCTCGTACAGCTCGCCCAGCCGCATGGTCAGCTCGCGCTGCAGGCCGGCGTCGTAGGTCGCGGCCAGCCGGTCCTCGTAGACCTTGGCCAGCGAGAACCAGTCGCCGTTCGCGGCCGCCAGGCGCTCCAGGGCGGCCCGGGGCTCGGGCTCGTTCGTCTCCTCGGCGAAGGCGCGCGACCAGGCGGCGAAGGCCCGCTCGGCGTTCCGCTGCGGTCCCTCCTCGATCTGCGCCATCTCCGCCAGCAGGCCCACCCGCACGTGCGGCGACTCCTCGATCGACAGCTTCAGGTCCAGCAGCTCGATCAGCTCGGGCCAGCTCTGCTCGGCGCGCAGCAGCGGCTCCAGCGCCGCCAGCGCCCCCGCGCGGTACTCCTCGCCGCGCGCGATCTTCCACAGGGCCTCCCGCGCCTCGTCGTTGCCGGGGCTCAGCTCCAGGATCTGGCGGTAGCGACCGATGGCGCCCTCGACGTCCGACAGCTCCTCGGCCAGCAGGCCGGCGGCGCGCATCGCGATGACGTCGCGCACGGGCGCGTCGCTCTCGATGGCGGCGCGCCGGTCCAGCACGTCCAGCAGGTCGGCGTACTGGGCCTCGCGGGTCAGCAACCGGTCCATCAGCTCCAGCGTCTCGCGATCGGCGGGCGCCGCGTCCAGCACGGCGCGCAGCTGACCCAGCGCCTCCTGCGCATCGCCCAGCCGCTCGTCGAACAGGCGGGCGCTGGTCAGACGCAACAGCCGCAGGCTGGGGGCGTCGGTCGTGATCTCGATCTTTCGCTGCAGGATGCCCGCCAGCTCGCGCCACTCCTGACTGGCCACGTACAGGCGCCCCAGGGCGTCCAGCGCGTCCATATCCGTGTCGTCGATCTCGACGACGCCGCGCCAGGCCTCGATGGCCCGCTCGCGCTGCTTCAGGGCCGTGTCGTACAGGCGCGCCGTGCGCTTGGCGATCTCCTTGCGCTGAACGGGATCGGTGACCACGCCCAGGTGCTGCTCCAGCACCTCGGCCAGCTCCGCCTGTCGATCGCCGGCGGCCAGCAGGCGTTCCAGCGCGACGAAGGTCGTCTCGTCATCGGGCCGCGCCTCCAGCGCGCGCCGCCAGGCCAGGATGGCCTCCCCCGGATCCTGCAGCTGCACCTCCAGGACGCGGGCCGACATGGCCCACAGCTCGGCCTGCAGATCGGCGTCGCCAGCCAGATCGGCGCCCTTCTGCAGCGTCTGCACGTAGGGTCCGTACAGCTTCGCGGACATCGCCAGCGCCTCGATCTCGGACAGCGTCTCGGCGTTCGAGACGTCGACCAGCCAGGCGCGGGCCCGGCTGTCGAAGGCGTTGTCGACGCGCGCCAGCCGCTGCTGGATGTCCGCCACCTCGCGCAGCAGGCGCACGCGGTCATCGCGATCGTCGACCGACTCCAGCTGCGCCTCCAGCACGCCCACCAGCCGCGCCCAGTTGCCGGCGTGCCGGTACACGGGCTCCAGGACCTGCGCCACGCGGGCCCGCTCGTCCGGCGAGCCGAGCAGCCGCTCGAGGGCCGCGATGGCCTCCTTGTGGGCGGGGCTGCGCTCCAGGATCTCGGCGTACCGATCGACGGCGCCCGAGATGTTGCCGATCTTGTCCTCCAGCACCTGCGCCAGCCGCAGCGCCAGCGCGTCGCGTTCGGCGCCCTCGCCCGCGCGGCCCAGCTGGGCCTCCAGGTGATCGCCGAGATCGTGCCACAGCTCCTGCGACGCCAGCAGCCGCTCCAGCTCGTCGGCGGCGGTGGGGGTGGCCCGGTCGGTGGGATCCAGGTCGATAATCTCGCGCAGCGTGCGGGCGGCGCGCTCGGGGTCGGCCAGGTTCTCCTCGTCGAGGCGCGCGCTCCGGCGCAGCAGCGCCTTCTTCGCCTCCAGGTCGGCCTCGCGCCCGGCCTCGTCGTCCAGCAGCTCGCGCAGCTCTTGCCAGGCCTCCCAGCGCTCCAGCGCGTCCTCGAACAGGCGCGCGATGTCGTGGTCGCCCGGGCGCGCCTCGTACAGGCGCCGGTACAGCTGCCGCGCCTCGGCCTGGTCGTGCAGGCGCAGGTCGTAGATCTCGGCCGCGCGCCGCGCCACCTCCAGCATGGGCGCGGAGTCTTCCAGCGAGCCGCCCAGCGTGTCCGACAGCAGCGACGCCACGTCCTGCCAGCGGTTCTGCCGCCCGCCGATGCGCACCAGCTGATCCAGGTTGATGCGCTCCGTGGGGTTCTCCTGGAACACCTTGCCGTACCACTTCAGCGCGCTGTCGTAGTCCTCGATCTGCTCCTCGTACAGGCGGGCGATCCGCTTGGTCAGCGCCAGGCGCGCCCCGGGATCCTCCACCTGCTGCAGGCGGATCTCGCCGATGCGGATCAGCGCGGCCCAGTCCTGGCGGCCGGCGTACACCGGCTCCAGTAGCTCGGCGGCCGAGCCCTGCACGCCCAGGTCCTCCAGCATGCTCTCCAGCATCGCGATCGCGCCCTCGTGGTCGGGGTCGCCGCGCAGGACCATCCGCAGCTCGCTCAGCGCCTTCTCCGAGTCGCCGAGCCGCCGCAGGCGGATCTCCGCCAGCCGGAAGCGCAGCTCGATCGAGGCCGCCTCGGGCATGCGCCGCTCCAGCAGCTTCTCCAGCAGCTGGACCAGATCCGCCCAGCGCTCGTGCTTCGCGTACAGGCGATCCAGGGCGAAGATGGCCTCGCGATCGTCGCGCGCCAGCTCGAACACCCGCTCGTAGGCGGCCATCGCCTCGATGGGCCGCTCCAGCTTCTGCTCGGCCAGCGCGCCCATCTGCGAGCGCACCCGCCGCTCGACGGCCGGCTCGGTGGCCAGCTCGGCCTGGCGGGCCAGGATCTCGTACAGCGCCGAGGCGTCGTCGGCCTGGCGATAGATCTGCTCCAGCGCGGCCAGCGCGCCCGCGTCGTCGGGCGCGCGGTCCAGGATGCGCCGGTAACACTCCGCCGCCAGGTCGGCGTTGCCCAGGCGCAGGGCCCCCTCGGCGATCACGCGATCCAGGCGCGTCTTGACGTTCTCGTCCAGCACGTCGGGCGCGATCTCGCGGAACAGCGCGATGGCGTCCTCGGTGCGCTCCTCGCCCGCCAGCCGCTCGTAAGCGTCCAGCAACGACGGCAGCTGTGGCTCCGACAGCGCGTCGCGGATCGCCTGACCGTAGGCCTGGAACGCGGCGTCCGGGTTGCGCAGCCGGGTCTCTTGCAGCTGGGCCAGGCGCACGTAGGTGGCCACCCGGGCCCGCGCGTCCGACTCGGCCTCGACGACGATGCGCAGCACGCCGGCCAGCTCGGCGAAGCGGCCGGCGCTCTCGTAGTGCATTTCCAGCGCCTCGGCCACCGCCAGCTTCGACGCCGGATCGACGTCGGCGACCAGCATCTGCTCCAGCGCCGCCAGCGCGCCCGGATCGCCGGGGCTCAGCGTCAGGATCTCGCGCCAGCGCCCCAGCGCCGCCACCGGGTTGGCCAGCGGGCCGCCGGACAGCTCGGCCAGCCGGCGCAGCACGTCGATGCGCGCCGCCACGTCCTGGCGCGTGGCGCCCTCGCGCTTGATCAGCGTCAGCCGCCGTTCGAGGATCTCCAGGCGATCGGCGTGCCGGCCCTGCTGCTCGTACAGGCGCGCCAGCGAATCGAGCGCCCCGCCGTCGACGGGGCTCTCGTCCAGGATGGCCAGGTTGGCGGCGATGGCCTCGTTCGGATCGTGGACCTCGCGCTCCAGGATGTCGCCGATGCGGCGCCACAGCGCCTGACGGCTCTCCACGTCGCCCGCGATCTCCACCCGGCGGCGCAGGACGTCGACGCGCTGGCGGGGCTGGCCCGCCTTCTCGAACAGCCGCTCCAGCTGATCCAGCGCTTCCACGCTGGTGGGATCCAGATCGACGATCGTGCGCAGCGTCGCCACGGCGGCGTCGGCGTCCTCCAGCTGGATCTCCTCCAGCTCCGCCACGCGGAACAGCAGCTCCTTGCGGGCCTCCAGCGTGTCGGCCCAGCCCACCTTCTGGCGCAGGATGCGTACCAGCGCGGCGGCGTTCCCCGTCTCGGCGTACAGCCCCTCCAGCGCGTCCGCGGCGGGCTGGCCGGTGACCGGGTTCTCGGGGTCCAGGTTCAGGACCATCTTCCAGGCGTCGATGGCGGCGCGCCGGTTGCCGATGCGCCCCGCGTAGAGGCGCGCCGCGCGCGACAGCAGGTCGGCCCTGCCCTGCAGGTCCGAGGCGTCCCGGCGGAAGGCCGCCTCCTGATACAGATCGACCAGCTCGTTCCAGCGGCCGAGCGACTCGGCCAGCCGCTCTGCTTCGCCGAGCGCGCTGCGGTGGGTGGGATCGGCGGCCAGGACGCCGCGCCAGGCGGCGAAGGCCGGCTCGCGGGCGTTGAGGCGCGTCTCCTCGAGGCTGGCGATGCGCGCCAGCAGCGCGCCCGCCTCCGGCCCCTCCAGCCCCTCGCGCTGGATCTGCAGCGCGCCGACCAGATCGCGCCAGGCCTGGCTGCTCTCGTACAGCGGCTCCAGGATGCGGGCGGCGCGCCCCTTGTGCTCGGCATCCTGCAGCACGCGCTCGACCAGGGCGCGCGCCCCCGCGTGCTGCGGGTTCGTCTTCAGGATGGACTCCAGGATGTCCAGCGCCCCCTCGACGTCGCCGAAGCGCTGCAGCCGCATCTCGGCGCGGCGGAACTCCAGCTCGTGCACCTCGCCCGCGCCGGCAAAGTTCAGGCGCCGCTCGAGCAGCTGCTCGCGATCGCGCCAGCGCTCTCGCGACGTGTAGTGGCGGTCCAGCGCCTTGTAGGCGCGCGGATCGGCGGGATCGATGTCCAGCATCTTCTCGTAGCTGGCCATCGCGTGATCCGAATCGTCCAGCACCGTCTCGTCGATCTCGGCGATCTGGGCCAGCAGATCGATGCGCTCCGACGGCTCGGGCACGCGCCCCTGGCGCGCCTCCAGCAGGCCGCGCAATTCCTTCCACCGCTCGCTGTCCCGGAACAGCCGCGACAGCGCGCGGAAGGCCCCGGCGTGCAGGGGCTCGGCGGTCAGGATCTCGCGGTACACCTTCTCGGCCGCCGCGGGGTCGCCCAGCCGCTGCTCGTGCAGCTCCGCCACCTCGACCAGCAGATCGCGGCGCAGCGCCGGATCGTCGGTCTCGCCCGCCAGCGCGCGCATCCGCTCGGCCAGCTGCGCCGCCGCGCCCACCTCGATGCCGAAGCGGACCAGCGCCTCGCGGTTCGCGTGGTTGCCCGGGTTGAACTCGAAGATCTGCGCCGAGGCCTGGAAAGCCCCCTGGGCGTTCTTCAGCGGCCCCGCGTAGAGGGCGACCAGGCGCTCCAGGCGCGGGATCTTCTCGGACGGATCGGTGGCCACGCCGGCCAGCACCTCCAGCGCCGCCGCCTGCTTGGGGGCGTTGTCGGTGCGCTGGTAGAACGGCAGCGTCAACGAGGCGATCTCGACCTGATGGCGCGAGCCGCGCGCCGCCAGCCTCTCCAGGCCGGCCACGGCCGCCGCCGACAGCGTGTTGGTGGCCAGGATGTCGCGATAGGCGGCGAACGCCGCCTCCAGATCGCCGGTGCGGCTCTCCTCGATGCCGCCGATCCGCAGCAGCAGATCCTCGTGGTCCTCGGCGGGCCGCGAGGCCAGCTCGCGCCGCAGCGTCTCGATCAGCGCCGGCCAGTCCTCCCGCGCCTCGTGGATGCGCGCCAGCGAACGGATGGCCCGCGTGGCCACGTCCGAGCCCGGCTCCAGCGCCGCGATCTCGGCGTAGGTGCGCGCCGCCGCGGAGAGATCGCGGCTCTTCTCTTCCTCGAGCTGCGCGATGCGCCCCAGCAGCTTCGTCCGCTCGCCCAGGTCGGCGGTGCGCGCCGCGCGGGCGTGCAGCAGACCGGCCAGGTCGGGCCACGCCTGCGCCTGCGTCAGGATCTGCTCCAGCGCCGCCTGCGCCTCGGCGTCGCCGGGCACCTCGGCCAGCAGGGCCTCGGCGTAGCGGCGCGCGTCGGCCGGCCGATGCAGCCGCGCCGAGGCGATCTTCAGCAAGCGGCGTAGCAGCGACTGCTTCTCGTCACGCTCGGTGGTGTCCCCCAGCCGCTTGACGTACAGCTCCGCCAGCACGTCCCACTCGTCCGCGTCGCCGGCCAGCCGTTCCAGGTCGGCCTCGGTCGCCTTGTCGGTGGGCGCCACCTCGAAGGCGCGGGCGGCCCACTGGAACGCCAGGCCCTTCGAGCCCATGCGCTGCTCCGCGATCTGGCGGGCGTCGCGCAGGATGGTGAACCTCGCCTCGGGCTCGACGCGGAAGCTACCGTCGGCGTTCTTGCCGGCCAGCACCTCGTAGGTGGCCAGCAGCCGCGGCCACTTCTGGCCGTTGCGGTACAGCGGCACCAGCGCCTCGGCGGCGTGCACGTTCCCCGAATCGGCCGCCAGGATCCGCTCGTAGGCCTTGAGGGCGCGCTCGGGCTGGTGCAGCTTCTCGGACGCGATGATGGCGATGCGCTCCAGCATGCGGGTGCGCGCCGCCGCGTCGGGCGTGCGATCGGCCAGCGCCGCCAGCGTCTCGCACAGGTCCTCGTAGTTGCCCTGGTCGGCGTACAACCGCTCCAGCGCGGCGAAGTCGCCGGCCTGCGCGTAGATCTCGCGCAGCGCGCGGGTGGCCCGGACGTTCTGCGGCTGCAGCTCCTGCACCCGCTTGAACACCTCGATGGCCGCCTCGCCGGCGCCCAGCTTCTCGTACAGCAGGACGCCCCGGCGCTCCAGCAGCGCCACCTCGGCGTTCGCGTCGCGGACCGTCGCGCGCTGGCGTTCCAGCACCTCGGCCAGGGCCGCCCAGCGGCGCTCGCGATCGTACAGCGCGGCCAGCGCCTGCAGCGCGTCCGCGTCGTGCTCGTCGATGGCCAGCACCAGGTTCCACAGGTTGATCGATTCCTTGGCGTCGCCGATGCGCTCGGACACGATGCGCGCGGCCTCGGCCAGGCGCTCGCGCCGCTCCGCCGGCGGCAGCAGGGGCGCCTCGCGGCGAGTCAGCTCGACCAGCGCGCGCCACGACCGCCCGCGCACGTAGATGTCGCGCAGCCGGGCCCGCGACTCGGCGTCGGCAGGCTCCGCCTCCAGGATCTTCTCCAGGCTGGCGACGGCGTTCTGGTGCTTGGCCAGCTTCTCCATCCACAGCGCGGCGATCTTGCGATGGATGGCCAGCGCCTGGGCGCGCTCACCGTTGCGGTCGGCCCGCTCGGCCTGCCGGGTCAGGATCTGGATCAGGTCGCTCCACCGCCCCTGCGCCTCGTAGCGCGCGGCCAGCGCGCCCAGCGCCACCGGATGATCCGGATCCAGCTGCAGCACGTTGAGGTAGGTGTTCACCACCATGACCTCGAGGTTCAGGCGATCGCGATAAATGTCGGCGATCTCCAGGTAGCGCTTGATCCGCTCGGGCTTCACGCTGGGGTCGTCGCCCAGCGCTTCCAGATCGTCCTTCAGCAGATCGAGCAGCGCGTTCCACTTCTGGCCGCGCTCGTAGAGGCGGCGCAGCGCCTCGACCGCCTCGGGCAGGTGGGGGCGCAGGCGCAACAGCCCCTTCCAGATGTCGATGACCTTCTCGGCGTTCTGCGGCCGCGACTCGGCCGCCTTGGCCATCTCGATGCCCAGGGCGATGCGCCGCTCGGGATCGGGGTCGGCCTTCTGGGCGCCCGCCAGCACCGCCAGCAGCTGGGGCAGATCGTCGCGCTTGCCGTGATACTCCCGGTAGAACTCGACCATGGCCCGGTTGGCCGGGTCCAGGCGGCGCAGCTTGCGGAAGTTCAGCTCGGCCTGCGCCGGCTCGTTCAGCTTCTTCCATTGCAGCGTGGCCAGCTGGGTCAGCACCAGCACGTCGGACTCGGCCCGCCGCGAGCGCGCCGCGGCCTCCAGCACCTTGGCCAGCTCGGGCCAGTCCTTCTTCTCGTTCAGCGCCGCCACGACGGGCCGCAACGCCTTCGGCTCGCTGGGGTTCGCCTCCAGCGCCTTGCGGAAGTGGGCCAGCGCCTCCTCCTCGTGCCCCATCTTCGCGGACAGCTCGGCCTGCGCCACCTCGGCCAGCGCCCGCTCGTCACGCGTCTGCGCCTGCGTCGCGCGCGACGACAGCAGCGCCAGCAGCTCGTCGGACCGGCCCCGCTTGCGCAGCAGCCGCTCCAGGTGCGCGCCGGAGCGGCGGTTCTTCGGATCCAGCTCCAGGCTGCGCCGCAGGTAGGTCTCGCCCTCGGGGGCCTCGGGCCGATACTTGAGGTACATCTCCGCCACCGAACCGAACAGGCTCGACGCGAGCGTCTTGTCCGGCGCGGCCTCGGCCTGCTGCAGGTAGCGCGAAGCGATCGGCTGCCAGTTCGACTGGATCAGCGCCATCTGCGCCAGCCCCTCGACGGAGGGCGTGTGCTCGGGCAGGTTCTTCAGCGCCTCGCGCAGCGCGGACTGCGCGGCCTCTTCCGACAGCAATTCGTCGGCGAGCAGACGACCTTTTTCGTGCAACAGGTTGGCCCTGCGCACCGGCTCAGTCACCCAGGGCAGCTCGAGATCGATCAGCTGCACGCACAGCTCGAAGTCGCCGCGTTCGCGGTGCCAACGCCGTGCATCCGTCAGCGCGCGACCGAGAGCGTCGGGGTCGACCCCGCTTCCGTTCGCGGGACGGATCCGTTTCAACGCCCCCAGGGCCTGGGTGTTGTCGGGATCGATTTGCAGGGTGGCGAGGGCGGTCGAAATGTCGGTTTCCATTGGGATTTGGGCCTAGCGCGGGAACTATAGTCCCCAACGTTCGAGGTGTTCAAGAGAACCGCTGCGTGTGCGATGCCGCACCGCCGGGCGACGGATAGATGGAAGGGGCGAACGGGTGAGGCGCGTCGCCATGCCGTAGTGAATACTCCCGCCGTGCCCGAGCCTGCCCCGCCCACCACCGTCGCCGCCTTTGCCCCCCGCCCTGCCCTCGACATCGGGCCCCGCATCCGCCCCGAGTTGCCGCTTCTTGCCGGCGGGACCCTGCTGCTGGCGGCGACGAACGCCCTGGGGCTGACCATCCCCTGGCTGCTGAAAGGGGCCATCGATTCCCTGCGCGGCCTGCAGGCGACCCCGGGGGCGGCGGCGGGGAAGACCATTCATCTGGTGACGGTCACGGCGGCCCTGATCGCGGGCGCGGCGGCCGTGCAGGCCATCGCCCGGACGTTCTCGCGCATCCTGATCTTCAACGCGGGCCGGAACGTCGAGTACCAGCTGCGGCAGGATCTGTTCTGGCACCTGTGCCGTATGGATCCCGGGTTCTTCCGGCGCAATTCCACGGGCGACGTCATGTCGCGGATGACGAACGATCTGTCCGCGGTGCGCATGCTGTTCGGGCCCGGGATCCTGAACGTGGTGAACACGGCCATCGTCTACGTGACGGGCGTCTGGCTGCTGGTGCACCTCAGCCCGTGGCTGACCCTGGTGGCGGTGGCGCCCTACCCGATCCTGATCGTGACGGCGCGCCTGTGGAGCCGCATCATCTACGGCGCCAGCCGCGCCATGCAGGATCAGCTGGGCACGCTGTCCACGGCGTTGCAGGAGGATCTGGCGGGGATCGCGGTGGTGAAGAGCTACGCGCTCGAGGAGACGCGCCAGGCCGCCTTCGCCCGGCAGAGCGAGGGATACCTGGACCGGGCGCTGGCGCTGGCCCGCGCGCGCGGCGGGCTGACGCCGCTGTTCGCGCTGATCGGCGCCCTGGGGACCCTGATCGTGCTGTGGGTGGGCGGCCGTCAGGTGATCGCCGGCAAGATGACGCTGGGCTCGCTGGTCGCCTTCAACGCCTACCTGGTCTACCTGTCGTTCCCCACCATCGCGCTGGGCTGGATCCTGGCGGTGTGGCAGCGAGGCCTGGCCGCCTGGGTACGCGTGCGCGAGCTGCTGGCGACGGCGCCCGCCATCAGCGACGACGCCAGCGTGTCCCCGTCCGCCACGCCCGGCCAGCCCTCGGTTTCGATCCGCGAGCTGTGCGTCGTGCGGGAAGGCCGGGTGATCCTCGACCGGGTGTCCGTGGACGTCCCGGCGGGCGGCACGCTGGCGGTGGTGGGCCCCACCGGGTCGGGCAAGACGACGTTGATCGACGCCGTGCCGCGCTTCCTCGAGGTGCCTCGCGGCGTCGTGTTCGTGGGGGGGCGCGACGTGCACGATCTGCCGATCGGCACGTTGCGCGCGCTGGTCGGATACGCGCCGCAGGAGGCGTTCCTGTTCTCGGCGACGGTGGGCGAGAACGTGGCCTTCGGCCTGCCGCCGGGCCTCGACGCCGAGACGCGCGCGCGGCGCGTGGCCCGGGCCGTCGAGGCGGCCGGTCTGTCCGGAGATCTGGCCGCCCTGCCCGACGGGATCGAGACGCTGGTGGGCGAGCGTGGCGTCACGCTGTCGGGCGGACAGCGGCAGCGGGTGGCGCTGGCGCGCGCGCTGGCGGCCGAGCCCGCGATCCTGATCCTCGATGACTCGCTGTCGTCGGTGGACGCCCAGACGGAACGCGACATCCTGACCCGCCTGGGGCCCATCCTGCGCGGCCGCACCTCGATCCTGGTCTCGCATCGCGTGGCGGCCGTGCGGCGGGCCGACCTGATCGTCGTGATGGACGAGGGCCGGGTAGCCGAGCGCGGGACGCACGAGCAGCTGCTGGCCGCGGGCGGCCTCTATGCGTCGCTCTACCGCGAACAGCTGGCCGCCGAGGCGCTGGGGGTGAACACGTGACGCGGGCGCGGGGACCGGCCCCTGCCAGCAGGGGCCGCAACGGAGAGGACCTGCCCGGCGGTCGCCAGGACGACCGGAAGCGCAGGGACGCCACGAAGGACGGCCGGACCTTCGACCTGGCGCTGATGATGCGCCTGTCGGTCTACGTGCGCCGGTACGCGGCGGGCCTGACGGTCTCGATCCTGCTGTTGCCGCTGATCTCCGCCTTCGAGATCGCGCAGCCGTACCTGCTGAAGCGGGCCATCGACGAGCACATCGCGCCCCACCGCCTGCCCGGCCTCGATCGGCTGGGGATGCTCTACCTGCTGGCGCTGGTGGGCCAGTACGGCGCGGCCTTCGCCCACAGCTACCTGGTGCAGATCGTCGGCCAGCGCGCCATGAACGACCTGCGCCTGGCCGTGCACCGCCACGTGCTGAGGCTGAGCGCGGCCTTCTTCGATCGCACGCCCATCGGCCAGCTGATGACGCGCATGACGAACGACATCGAGGCGCTGACCGAGCTGTTCGCCTCGGGCGTGATCAGTCTGCTCGGCGACGTGGTGCGGCTGGGGCTGATCATCTTCGTGATGTTTCGCACCGACGGCCGGCTGGCCTCCTTCTCGATGGCGGCGGTGCCGGTGCTGGCCGTCGTGGCCGTGCTGTTCCGGGGCTGGATGCGCGACGCCTTCCGCGAGATCCGCGCCAAGCTGTCGCGCATGAACGCCTTCCTGCAGGAGCACCTGTCGGGCATCAAGGTGGTGCAGTCCTTCGCGCAGGAGCGGCGGGTGGCGGCCGAGTTCACCGAGGTGAACCAGGGCTACCGGGAGGCGAACGCGCGCGCCATCGCCGCGGACGCGGCGCTGTATTCGGTGGTGGAGGCGATCGCGTCGATCGCGGTGGCGGGGCTGCTGTGGCGCGGGGGCGCCCGCATCGCGGTGGCCGGGCTCAGCTTCGGCGTGCTGGTCCAGTTCGTGGAATACCTGGGCAAGTTCTTCGCGCCGCTGCGCGATCTCTCCGCGAAGATCACCGTCATGCAGCAGGCGATGACGGCCGCCGAGCGGGTGTTCGGCATCCTGGACAACCGCGAGCTGGATCGGCCCGAGCGCGGCACCGCGCCGGCGGCGGCCCAGTCGCCGCGGCCCGAGATCGCCGTCGAGTTCCGCCATGTCACGTTCGGCTACCGCGCCGACAAGCCCGTGCTGAAGGATCTGTCGCTGTCGATCCGGCGCGGCGAGACGCTGGCGATCGTGGGCGCGTCGGGCGCCGGCAAGTCGACGCTGATCAAGCTGCTGCCGGGCCTTTACCACCCGCAGCAGGGCGCCATCTGGATCGAGGGGACGGACATGCGGGACCTCGAGCCGGCGGTCCTGCGCCGCCGCGTGGTGGTGGTGAACCAGGACGTCTTCCTGTTCGCCGGCACCCTGGGTGACAACATCGCGCTCGGCGACCCGGCCGCCACGCCCCAGGCCATCGCGGCGGCGGCGCGGCGGGTCGGGGCCGACCGGGTCATCGCCTCGCGGCCCGAGGGCCTGGCGGCCCCGGTGCTGGAGCGGGGCGCGAACTTCTCGGCCGGCGAGCGCCAGCTGATCGCGTTCGCCCGCGCCCTGCAGCGCGATCCGCAGATCCTGGTGCTCGACGAGGCGACCGCCAGCGTCGATCCCGAGGTGGAGCGGGTCATCGAGCGCGGCATCGCCGAGCTGATGCGCGGCCGCACCTCGATCGTGATCGCCCACCGGCTGTCCACGGTGCGGCGCGCCGATCGCATCATCGTCCTGGACCACGGCGCGATCGCCGAGGAGGGCGGCCACGACGAGCTGCTGGCGCGGGACGGCATCTACGCGAAGCTGTACCGCCTGCAGATGCAGCACGGTCATCCGGGGCGCAGCGAGGCCGCCGAGTAGCGGGAAACCTGCCGGGAACGGGCCTTTCCGCCGCCCATCCCGTATAGTCTCCGACCCCCATGGCGACGATCTCGGACCTGGTGCAACAGCGGCTGTCCGCCGAGCGCGGCACCGTGTTCAAGCAGGCCGAGCTCGCCTTCGCGCTCGTCTACCCGTCGCCCTACCACGTGGGGATGTCGTCCCTCGGCTACCAGACGATCTATCGCGGGCTGAACGGGTTGCCGGGCGTCAGCGCGGAGCGGGCGTTTCTGCCCGACGACGCCGAGCGCGCGCGCGCCACGAACGAGGGGCTGGCGACCTACGAGTCGCGCCGTCCCGTCGGGGACTTTCCCGTGGTGGCGTTCTCGCTGGCCTACGAGCTGGAGCTGGCCGGCCTGGTCACCTGCCTGGACCTGGCCGGCATCCCGGCGCTGGCCCAAGACCGGGCCGACCGCGCCGGCCAGCACGGCGAGCACCGCGCGCGGCGCCAGCCGCCGCTGGTGGTGATCGGCGGGCCCATCACCTTCTCGAACCCCGTCCCGGCCGGCCCCTTCGCCGACGTGATGTTGATGGGCGAGGCCGAGCAGCTGATCGTCACGCTGGTGGACGCCGTGCGCGACGCGGGCGACGACCGGGCGGGCCTGCTGGACCGGCTGGCGAAGCTGCCCGGCTTCTACGTCCCCGCGGTGCACGGCGAGCGCGCGCCGGCCATCGCGGCGGCGGAGGACGCCTCCCTGCCCGCCCACTCGCAGATCCTGACCCCGCACACCGAGCTGTCCGACATGTTCCTGATCGAGCCCGAGCGCGGCTGCCACCGGGGCTGCACCTACTGCGTGATGCGCCGCTCGACGAACGGAGGCATGCGGCTGGTGCCGCCGGCGCGCGTGCTGTCGCTGATCCCGGGCGAGGCGCGCCGGGTGGGCCTGGTGGGCGCGGCGGTGACGGACCATCCCGGCCTGGTGACCATCCTGCGCGGCCTGGTCGACGGCGGGCGCGAGGTGGGCATCTCCAGCCTGCGGGCCGACCGCCTGACCGACGAGATCGTGGGCCTGCTGAAGCGCGGGGGCTACCGGTCGCTGACGACCGCGTCCGACGGCGCGTCCGAGCGCCTGCGCACCGCCATCGAGCGCAAGACGAAGGAGCGCCACCTGCTGCGCGCCGCCGAGCTGACGCGGGCGCACGGCCTGCACCACCTGAAGCTGTACATGATGCTGGGCTTGCCCGGCGAGACCATGGACGACATCGACGAGCTGGCGCGCTTCGGACTCGAGCTGGCGCGCGCGGCGCCGCGGGTGGTGTTCGGCATCGCCCCGTTCGTGGCCAAGCGGAACACGCCGCTCGACGGCGCGCCCTTCGAGGGCATCGCCGCCGTCGAGGCGAAGCTGAGCCACCTGCGCCGGGCGTTGAAGGGGCGGGTCGAGCTGCGGCCCACCTCGCCCAAGTGGGCCTGGATCGAGTACCGGCTGGCCCAGGGCGGCTTCGCGGCGGGCCACGCGGCGGCCCAGGCGGCGCGCAGCGGGGGGCGGTTCGGCGACTGGCGCCGCGCGCTCGCCGACGTCCCAGCTCCGCCGGTCACGGCGACGGAGGGCGCCGCGCGCCTCGGTTCGAACGGTGAAGCCCCCGCCCGGCCCCTCTCCGGCGAGCAGCCGGCGGCGGCCCCCGGCGACGGCCGCCCGGGGGAGCCGGCGCTCCTTCAGATTCCGTCGGTCGACCGGCGCAGGACGCGCGCGATCGGCTCGTAGCCCAGCGTCTCGTAGAAGCGCTCGGCCTCGCGGTTGTCGGTCCAGACCGTCAGGACCACCTCGACGGCGCCCCGGCCCCGGGCCCACCGCGACGCCTCCGTCATCAGGCGGGCCCCGATCCCCTCGCGGCGGTGCCCCTCGTCGACGACGATGATCTCGACGTGGGCGCGCCGGCGCGGCGTCATCGAGGGATCCCAGGGCGTGTCCACCACCTTCACCACGATGTAGCCGCGCAGCTGCTCGGCCGCGCAGGCGACCAGCATCTCGCTCCAGGGATCGCGCTCCAGCACCAGCGCCTGGCCGTCGTCGTCGAGGCGGAAGAAGTCGGGCAACAGCCGGGCGTGCAGCGCGTGCACCTGGGCGCGCAGGCGGCGCAGCGCCGGCACGTCATGCCTCGTGGCGGGGCGGACCTGGACTTCGGCGGAGGGCTCGACGGGCGTCGACATCAGCGGGACGGAGAAGGCGGATCAGGCCGTCTCGTCGTCCTCCTCGTCCACCAGCTCGGCCGAGAAGCGCTCGTACATCACGTTGTAGACCAGGTTCTCGACCTCGGCCTCGGTCGCCAGACCAAGCGCCTGGGTGGCCAGCTTCTCGGCCTCGGTGATGGTGCAGGCACGGATGATCGACTTCAGCACCGGGATCTGTCGGGGCGCCATCGACAGGTGGCGCAGCCCCAGCCCCAGCAGGACCAGGACCAGCATGGGATCGCCCGCCATGTCGCCGCACATCGCCACCGGCACGTCGCGCTTCGTGGAGGCGGCGCCCACCACGATCTGCTTCAGGGCGCGGATGATGGCGGGGTGCAAGGGGTGGTACAGGTAGCCCACGTGCTCGTTCTCGCGGTCGGCGGCCAGCGAGTACTGGATCAGATCGTTGGTGCCGATGCTGAGGAACTCGCACTCACGGGCCAGCAGATCGGTGATGAGGGCCGCGCTCGGCGTCTCGACCATGACCCCCAGAGGAACGTCCGGATTGTGGGCGATCCCCTCGCGGCGCAGGTCGGCGCAGACCTCCTGGCAGATGGTGCGCGCCATGCGCAGCTCCGCCACGCCCGAGACCAGCGGGAACATGATCTTGACCGGGCCCTCGGCGGCGGCGCGGTACAGCGCCCGCAGCTGCGTGCGAAACACGTCGGGGCGGTGGAACGAGAACCGGATCGAGCGCAGGCCCAGCGACGGATTCTGACCGCTGGGCATCCGCACGGACGCGGGCATCTTGTCGCCGCCCAGGTCCAGGGTGCGAAAGACGATCGTCTGCCCGGCGGCGCTCTTCAACGCCGCCACCGCGTGCCCGTACTGCTCCTCCTCGGTGGGCAGGTCCACGCGCTCCAGGTACAGGAACTCCGTGCGAAAGAGCCCCACGGCCTGCGCGCCCAGCTCGACGGACGGCGCGACCTCTTCCATCAGCTCGACGTTCGCGGCCAGCTCGACCCGCACACCGTCCTTGGTCTCGGCCGGCACGTCGCGCAGGGCGCCCAGGCGCTGGGCCCGGGCGTGCTGGCGGTCGGCGCGCGTGCGGTAGGCGTGCAACGTCGCCTCGTCGGGCTCGAGGATGACCTCGCCGCGCAGACCGTCGACGATCAGGTTCATCCCCGACCAGGTCTTGTGGTCCAGCCCCTCGACCCCGACCACGTAGGGCAGGCCCATGGCGCGGGACACGATGGCGGTGTGAGACGTCCGGCCGCCGCCCTCGGTGCAGAATCCAGCGACGCCCGCGCGGCCCAGCTGTGCGGCGTCCGCGGGGCCCAGATCGTGCGCCAGCGCGACGCTGCCCTTGGGCGCTTCGGCCGGGTTCGACTGCACCATCCCCATCAGGTTGCGCAGCAGCCGCTCGCCCACGGCGGCCACGTCGCTGCGCCGCTCGCGGAAGTACGGATCCTCGATGCGGTCGAACACCGCCTGGATCTGGTCCAGCGCCTTGCGCACGGCCCACTCGGCGCCCGTCAGATCGTTGCGGATGATCTTGCGCGCCACCTCCACCAGGTGGACGTCCTGCAACATCATGCGGTGCGCCTCCAGGATGCGGTACTGGTGCGAGTCATGCTCGCGCGCCGCGATCTCGTCCTGGATGCCGGCCAGCTGCGCGTCCGTGTGCTGGATGGCCGCCTCGAACCGCGCGATCTCCACGTCGACGGCGTCCGCGGCGATGCGACGCTCGTGCACGTCGACGCGGCTGCCGAGCACATGGCCCTTGCCGATCGCGATGCCGGGGGAGGCCCCGACGCCGGAGAGGCGCTCCATCAGGCGGATTCCCTGGACATGTTACGGGTCGACCCCTTCTCCGAACCCCGTTCCCACCAGCTCGACCAGCATGGGCAGCGCCTGCTCGGCGTCCTCGCCTTCGCAGACGATCTTCATCGTCACGCCGTGCGCCGCCACCAGCGTCAGCAATCCCATGATGCTCTTCCCGTTCGCCTCGGTGTCGTCCTTCAGGACCTTCACCTCGCAGCGGTACTTGTTGGCCAGCTGCACGAACTTCACCGCCGCCCGCGCGTGCATGCCCAGGCGATTCCGAATCTTGACCGTGCTCTCGACCGTCATCGGCTCGTCTCCTCGACCGTTACTTTTCCAGTCAGCTCGGATCCCAGGCGAATCGAGCGTCGCCCCACGTCGCGCAGCATCTGCGCCATCTCGGCCGGCCGCAGCTCGCGGCGATCCATGGTGGCCAGCTTCAGCAGCATGGGCAGGTTGACGCCGCACACGACCTCGGCGGGGAAGCTGCCGTCCAGCATCGCCATGCACGCCTGGTACGGCGACGACCCCTGCAGATCGACCAGGATGACGACTCCGGCGCCGGCGTCCGCGCGCTCGCAGGCCTTCCCCACCAGCTCCAGCGTGCCGTCGAAGTTCTCTTCCATCGAGATGTTGACCGCCTCGGCGCCGGGCAACGGGCCCAGGATCCCCTCCACCGCGTCGAGAAAAGCCCGCGCGGCCTCACCGTGGGTCACCACGACCAGGCCGACTCTCGGTGCATTCAGATGGGACGTCACGGCAGCTTGCCGGTCGATTCTATCGCTTCCCGTCAGACCGTGCGGGAAAGATCGCGATGGCGCACGGACAGCGACACGTCGCGGCCCAGGCGTTCCGCGAGCTCCCGGACCAGCGCCACCGACCGGTGGCGGCCGCCCGTGCACCCGATGGCCAGCGTCGCGTAGGCCTTGCGCTCCTTCTCGAAGCCACGCAGGGACAGCCGCAGCAGGTCCTCCGCCTTGTCCAGGAACGCGGCGGTCTCGGGCTGCTCCAGCACCCAGCGCCGCACCGGCTCGTCCTCCCCGGTCAGCGGCGACAGCTCGGGGACGAAGAACGGGTTGGGCAGGAACCGCACGTCCAGCACGATGTCGGCCTCGCTGGGCAACCCATGCTTGAACCCGAACGACAGCAGCGTCACCGACAGCCGGTCACCCTTCCGGCCGTAGCGCTCCTGGATGACGTCGCGCAGGGCGTGCACCGTCAGGGCCCCGGTGTCGATGACCTCGTCGGCCTCCTGGCGCATGGGGCCCAGCTGGGCGCGCTCGGCCCCCACGGCGGAACGGATGTCACGGTTCGACAGCGGATGACGACGGCGCGTCTCCGAGAACCGCCGGATCAGGGTGTCGTCGGCGGCGTCCAGGAACACGATCTCCAGCTCGTGCCCCGCCTGGCGGATCCCCGCCAGGATGGGCCCCACGTCTTGCAGGAACTCGCCCGAGCGCGCGTCGATGCCCAGGGCGGCCCGGGCCACCTCGTTGCGCGAGGCCAGCAGCTCCACGAACTTCGGCACCAGCGGCAGCGGCAGGTTGTCGACGCAGTAGTAGTCCAGATCCTCCAGCGCGCGCAGCGCCGTGGACTTCCCCGCGCCCGACACCCCGGTCACGATCACCAGGCGCATGGCAGGTCCCGTCCCGGCGTCCCCGCCGCAGCAAGCCGCCTCATTCCACGTCGTCCCGCCAGCGGTGATCGCGCGCGTCGGCCAGCGCCCGATCCAGCCGCTCCTGGAACTCCCGCGCCGAGTGGTGACCGCGCACCTGCAGCAGCCGGTTCCGGGCCGCCACCTCGATCAGCGAGCTGACGTTGCGCCCCGGGCTGACCGGGATGCGCAACAGCGGCGTGGGCACGTCGAGGATCGGATACACCATCTCGTCCAGGCCCAGGCGGTCGTGCGCCTCCGCCTGATCCCAGCGCACCAGCTCGATGACCAGCTCGATCTTCTTGTCGTCGCGCACGGCGGCCACGCCGAACATGTCCTTGATGTTGATGATGCCCAGGCCGCGCACCTCCATGTGGTGCTTGATCAGCTCGGACGCCCACCCCACCAGCACGTCCCCCGACGTGCGGCGCACCTCGACAAGATCGTCGGCCACCAGCCGATGCCCGCGCATGATCAGATCCAGCGCCGCCTCGGACTTGCCGATCCCGCTCTTGCCCAGCAGCAGGATGCCCACGCCCAGGACGTCCAGCAGCACGGCGTGGATGCTGACGGTGGGCGCCAGCTCGTGCTCCAGGTGGTTCTGGAGCGCGTCGATGGCCACCGACGACACCAGCGGTGTGCGCAGCAACGGCACGCCGGTCTTGTCGCAGGCCTCGATCAGGATGGGCGGCACCTCCAGCCCCTTGGTGACCACGATGCACGCGGGGTTCAGCCCCACGAAGCCGTCGACCGAGCGCTTCGCGTCCGCGGTGGGCATGCTGGCCAGGAACGAGATCTCGGTCGCCCCCAGCACCTGGACCCGCTCGGGGTGCACCTGGCGCAGGAACCCCGCCAGCGCCAGCCCCGGCTTCTGGATGCGGGCGATGGCGATCCGTCGCGACAGCCCCGCCTCGCCCGCCAGCAACACCAGGCGAAGCCCCGAGCGCTCGTCGAGGAGCGAACGAACGGTCAACTGCGGAACGTTCCCGGCCGAGGTCATCGACTGGCGATTCTAACGCGCTCCCCGCGTCGCCGCGCGTTCCGCCCCCTATTCCCGTCTTCGGCGGGCGGCCGCGGGCCCGGTTGGTCCCCTCCCCGCGCTAGTACTTGGCGTCCTCTTCCACGATGACCTGGTACATCGCCGGGGCGTCCGGCGCCGCCATCAGGCGGTCACGGAAGTCGGCATCCCGGAACAGCCGCGACAGCCGGGCCAGCGCCTTCAGGTGGACGCCCGTCGAGCTGGCGGGCGCCACCAGCATGAACACCAGGTGGGTCGGCTTGCCGTCGATGGACTCGAACTCGATGCCCGCCCGGGCGCGTCCCAGCGTCCCCACCAGCCGGCCCACCGCGTCCAGCTTGCCGTGGGGGATGGCGATGCCGTCACCGATGGCCGTCGAGGCCAGCAGCTCGCGCTCTTCCAGGACCTTCTTCAGGACGTTGCCGTCCACCCCGGACATGTGGTTCGCCAGGTGAAAGGCCAGCTCGCTGAGGACGCCTGTCTTGGTATCCGACTTCAGGTCCGACACGATCATGTCGGCCGCGAGAAAATCCGTCACTTTCATGAGGGTCGGACCCGGCCGTCAGGTCGCCGAGGAAGCGCGACCCGTATGAATCAGACCGTAGTTTCCGTCGTTGCGACGGTAAACCACGCAGACGCCGTTCGAGTCGATATCCGAGAAGACGAGGAACTGGGCGCCCAGCAGGTTCAGCTGCATGACGGCATCCTGGACCTTCATGGTGCGGACCGTGAACGTCTCTTCGGTCACCACCTTGAAGGGGGGCGCCGACGGGGCCGCCAGCCGCGCCACCTCCGCCTCCGCCGCCAGGCCCACCTGCGGCTCGATCGTCTCGGCCGAGATGACGCGCTCCCGCAGCGAGAACTGTGCGTCGTGCGGCTTGTGGTCGCGGATCTTCTCTTTCCACTTGCGCACCTGGCGCTCGATGCGCGCCACCGCCAGGTCGATCGACGAGTACATGTCCTCCGTCGTCTCCTTGGCGTTGATCACCAACCCGCTCGGCAGCGTGATGTTGATGTCGGCCACGTGGTTGAAGCCGCGCTCGACCGAGAAGACGGCGTGAGCGGAGATGGGCTCCTTGTGAAAGTACTTGCGGATCTTCTCCAGCTTCTCTTCCGAATACTCGCGAACGGCCTGCGACGCATCCATATGACGAAAAGTGGTCGACAGCTGCATGCCTAAGTCCTTGCTAGAGGAAAAACCTCGACACTCGACTCCGGGAACGAGGCGCTTCTACACGATTCTGCCTCGCTTTCGCCATAGCCGGCAACGCCAACATAAGGCTTCCCGTCCGCGATGCCAGACGTGTGCTGACGCCGCCCCGCCCTCCCGGCCGGCCCGGCGGCCGGTCAGTAGACCTGGCGGCGCTTGCCGCTCGACAGGATGCGCAGCTGCTCCCGGTACTTGGCGACCGTGCGGCGGGCGATCTCGATGTTCTGATCGCGCAGCAACTCGACGATCTTCTGGTCCGAGTGCGGGTTCTCCGGGCTCTCCTGCGCCACAATCTGCTTGATCTTCAGCTTGACCGCCTCGGAGGCCAGGTCGTCGCCGTCGGTGCGGGAGATGCCGGAGTTGAAGAAGTACTTCAGCTCGAAGATGCCCTGGGGCGTGTGGACGTACTTGTTCGTGGTCACGCGGGACACGGTCGATTCGTGCATCCCGATATCGTCGGCCACATCACGCAAAATCAGCGGCTTCAGGTAGGCGGTCCCCTTGTCGAAGAACTCGCGCTGAAACTTCAGGATCGACTCGGTCACCCGGGTGATCGTCCGCTGTCGCTGCTGGATCGATCGGATCAACCACTGGGCGCTGCGCAGCTTCTCCTGCACGTACTCGCGCGCCTTGGTGCCGCCCGCCAGGGCCGTGCGGTAGAAGTCGCTGATCTTCAGCTTGGGCAGGCCGTCGTCGTTGGCGACCACGAAGTACTTCTCGCCCACCTTGTGAATGAAGACGTCGGGCGTGATGTACGTCGGCTCGTCCGAGGTGTACTGCCGGCCCGGCTTGGGATCGAAGTCCCGGATCACCTTGGCGGCCTCGTAGATCTCCTCCACCGGCTGGTTCAGATCCTTGGCGATGGCGGTGAAGTTCTTCTTCTCCAGGTTCGACAGGTGGCGCTCGATCACGCCGACCAGCACCTCGTCGTCGACCCCGAAGTGCCGCGCCTGGATCAACAGGCACTCCTTCAGGGAACGGGCGGCCACGCCCACGGGATCGAACTCCTGGATGCGCTTGAGGACGTTCTCCGCCAGCTCGAGGGACACCCCGGCCTCCTCGGCCAGGTCTTCCAGCGGCTCCTCGAGATAACCGTCCGGCGTCAGGTTGCCGATGATCAGCATCCCGATGCCGTCCTCTTCCAGCGTGAAGTGGCCCAGCTTCAGCTGCCACTCCAGGTGGTCCGACAGCGACGTCCCCCGCGTCAGCGTCGACTCGATGGACGGCAGCTCGTCGTTGTTGGCCTTGTACGACGGCATTGGCGCCGCGTTGGACTGGCTCTCGAGGTAGGTCTCCCAGTCGAACTCGTTGACGGCCTCGCCGGCCCGCGTGTCGGCCTTGACCTCCGAGGTCGAGGCGGCCGCGTCCGCCGGCGCGTCAGGCACCGGCAGCTCCGTCTCGCCGACTCGCTCCGCGCCGCTCGCCGCCTCGATCGACGCGGCCTCGGCCTTGGCGGCGGCGTCCGCACCGACCTCGCCTCCGTCCTCCAGGACGGGGTTCTCCAGGATCTCCTCGCGGACCACGTCCGCCAGCTCCATCCGCGACAGCTGCAGCAGCTTGATGGCCTGCTGGAGCTGGGGCGTCATCACCAGCTGCTGGGAAAGCTTGAGGTGTTGCTTGATTTCCATGGGAGAAGGTCGGGGCGTCTAGGGTCCGGGGTCTTTCTTGTACCATCCGCTGCCGGGCGGGTAAAGACGCCGTCGTCGAAACGGTATGTTACTTGCAGACATGTCGCAGCGCCGTAACGAATAGCCGGGTTGGCCTCCCGGTCGACGTTACGCCCCTATCATGCGGACACACTTGCGGAATTTGGCCGCCCGAGGCGCCGTCCGCAAGCGGGACTTTTTTCGAAAACGCCGGGTCAAACGACCGCGGCGGCCTGGGCCGCCGGTCGTCCGGTCCCGGGTGATTTCGACAGGCGCTCGCGCAGGGCGGCCGCGATGAACGCCTGGAACAGCGGGTGCGGCGTCTGGGGCCGGGACTTGAACTCGGGGTGGAACTGGCAGCCCACGAAGTAAGGGTGGCCGGGCAACTCGATCATCTCGACCAGGTGGCGGTCGGGCGACGTCCCCGAGATGCGCAGGCCCTTGCTGACCAGCGCCTCCGTGTAGTCGTTGTTGACCTCGTAGCGGTGGCGGTGCCGTTCCTGGATCTCGCGGGTTCCGTACGCCGCGGCGGCCAGCGTTCCCGCCGTCAACACGCACGGATAGGAGCCCAGGCGCATGGTCGCGCCCTTGTCCGTCACGTTCCGCTGATCGGGCAGGAAGTCGACCACCGGATAGGCGGCGCGCGTGTCGAACTCGGTCGAGTTCGCGCCCTTCAGACCGGCCACGTTGCGGGCGAACTCGATGACCGCCACCTGCATGCCCAGACAGATGCCGAAGAAAGGCTTGCCTTGCTCGCGGGCGTAGCGGACCGCCTCGATCTTGCCCTCGATGCCGCGGCTGCCGAACCCCGGGGCCACCAGGATGGCGTCCAGCCCCTCCAGGACGGGGGCGGCCCCGATGCGCTCGATCTCCTCGGAGTCGATGTGCTTCAGGTGCACGCGGCAATCGTTCCCGATACCGCCGTGGATCAGCGCCTCGTTCAGGCTCTTGTAGGACTCGGTCAGGTCGACGTACTTGCCGACCAGGCCGATCTCCACCTCGGTCTGCGGGCTCTTCAGGCGATGGACGACCTTCTCCCAGCCGGTGAGCTCGGGCGCCCGCGACCAGATGTTCAACATCTCGCAGATCTTGTCGTCCACGCCCTGCTGGTGGAAGCGCAGCGGCACCTCGTAGATGCAGCTGACGTCCTCGGCCGAGAACACCGCGTCGGGCGCCACGTTCGTGAACAGCGCGATCTTCTTGCGCAGCGCCGGCTCCAGCACGCGCTCCGACCGGCACAGCAGGATCTCGGGCTGGATGCCGATCTCGCGCATCTTCATCACCGAGTGCTGCGTGGGCTTGGTCTTCAGCTCGCCCGCGGCGCCGATGAACGGCACCAGCGTCACGTGAACGGACAGCGAGTTCCCGTAGCCGACCTCGAGGCGCAGCTGGCGGATGGCCTCGAGAAAAGGCAGCGACTCGATGTCGCCCACCGTGCCGCCCACCTCGACGATCAGGACGTCCTCGCCCTTGGCGCACGAGAGGATGCGCTGCTTGATCTCGTCGGTCACGTGGGGGATGACCTGCACGGTTCCCCCCAGGTACTCGCCGCGCCGCTCCTTCTGGATGACGCTGAGGTAGATCTGCCCGGACGTCGCGTTGTTCAGCTTCGTCATGCGCTGCGAGATGAACCGCTCGTAGTGCCCCAGATCCAGGTCGGTCTCGGCGCCGTCGTCCGTCACGAACACCTCACCGTGCTGGGTGGGGTTCATCGTGCCCGGGTCGACGTTCAGGTACGGGTCCAGCTTCTGGATGGTGACCTTCAGGCCCCGCCCTTCCAGCAAGCTGGCGATCGAGGCGGAGGCCAGTCCCTTGCCCAGGGACGAGACGACACCGCCGGTGACGAAGATGTACTTCGTCTGCTTGGGCCCACGGGGAGGAGGAGCGTTCACCGGTTCTCCTCTGTCATGATGGACCCGTCCACGAGGTGAGGCCCGCGGCAAAACACCGCGGAACAAGGCAGCCTACCGGCCTGAAAAGAGAACCGGCAGCCGTCGGTATCTCGCCGAGAAAAAACGTCGCGCGTCTTCAACTCGGGCCGCTATTCTTCGCGTCTCGCACCGCGAAGTCAATGGCCGCCAAGCTAATTCTCATCATCGAAGACGATCTTCGTATCGCAGCTCTCGTAGCCGAAGTTTTGCGCGAAGCCGGCTACGCGGCCCAAGTCGTGCCGGATCTGGGAAGCGCGCGTACCTTTGCGGTGGAAAGGGGACATCCGCGCGCGATCATCAGCGACCTGGTGGTGGCGGACGCCAGCGAACCGGCGCTGCTGATCGAGGCGCTGAGAGAGATCTTTCCCGGCGTCCCCCTGGCGCTGATGACGGGCGTCCCCCCCAACCGGCGCGCGCAGCTGGGCGTCACCCACGACCGCGTGCTGGAGAAGCCCTTCGAGCTGGCCGCGCTGCTGCAGACCGTGAACGACATGGCCGGTCCCGCGGAGGAGACACCATGAAGCTGATTCGCTATCGAGACGCGCACGGCCGCGCCCACTGGGCGCACCAGGTTCCGGGCGGTCTCGCCCACCGCATCGAAGGCGATCCGTCGGGGGCCTTCGCCATCACGACCGAGCGCGCCGACATCACGGCGCTGCTGGCGCCGGTCGTGGCCACGCAGATCATGGGCATCGGCCTCAACTACCGGCAGCACGCGGCGGAGACGAAGGCGAAGCTTCCGGAGTTCCCCATTCTCTTCAACAAGAACGTCGCCTCGGTGGCGAACCCCGATCAGCCGATCTGGCTGCCTTCGCATCTGCCCAGCGACTCGGTGGACTACGAGGGCGAGCTGGCGGTGGTGATCGGCAAGCCGTGCCGCAACGTCGCGCGCCACCAGGCGCTCGACTACGTGCTCGGCTACACCTGCGCCAACGACGTCTCGGCGCGCGACTGGCAGAAGTTCAAGGGCGGGGGCCAGTGGTGCCGCGGCAAGAGCTTCGACACGTTCTCGCCGCTCGGGCCCTGTCTGGTGACGGCGGACGATCTGCCGAACCCGAACGCGCTCAAGCTGACCACCACGCTGAACGGCGAGCGCGTCCAGGAGACCTCGACGGCCGACATGATCTTCGACGTGCCCGCGCTGATCGAGTTCCTGAGCGGCAGCACGACGCTGCTCCCGGGCACGGTCATCCTGACCGGCACCCCCGCCGGCGTCGGCATGGCCCGCGAACCCCCGCGCTACCTGCGCCCCGGCGATGTCGTCACCGTCGAAATCGAAGGCATCGGCGCACTCACCAACCCCGTCGCCGTCGAACCGGCTTAGCGCTGCGGGCGCCGCGGTCCGCGGTGCGGCCGAAGTAAGTCACGCGGTTGCCTCGTAGGTCGCGGTCGCTCCGCTACGCTTACGCTCGGGGGGGCGGGCGGGGCCGGGGGGTTCCCCCCCTCGGGTCGCTCGCCTACGTCGGCGGTGCTCGCCGCCTGCGGCGGCTGCGCTCCGGCGACGCGTCGCTCGCTCGGGCTCCGGCTGGCCACCGGCCCCGCAGACGGGGCCGGAGCGCCTGCGCACGCCCCTCGGAAGGGACCCCCCCGGCCCTGCTCGCCGCCCCGAAGCTACCGCTCCACTACGCTCCCCCGTGCATCAGGCATCAAACCACCGGGCCTTGAATCGAACGCCCGCGATCTGCCTGCTTTCCGAGCGCCTTAGACCCAAACGTCTCGCGGTGTTCTGAAAGCATCAGATTGCGCGGGGTGACTGTCCCATGGCCTTAGCCTCAAACAGCTCGCGATGAAGGCCCCACAGAGCAGTCACTTGCCCGGTTCCATTCGCGCAGAACGAGCGAGCAGGATCAGCGGCGGAGTTCGCGGTCGATGGCGGCGAACATGCCGGGGATCGAGGCGGCGACGAGGGCGTCGGTGGCGCGGCGGACGATGAAGGAGGGGAGCGGGGCCTTGATGGTCATGCCCGCCCGATACTCGATTCGCGTGCCCTCCGGGACCGCGACGAAGCGCCAGCCTCCCACCGAATCGGTCACGATCTCGCCTTCCACGAACGTCCAGGCGATGGTGAGCGCTTCGGGATCGCACACCAGATCCAGGACGTAACGAACCGAGAGCACGACCTCCGCCCGGAACTCCACCCGGACCACCGGCGGGCGCCGTTCGACGACCCGCGCCGCCTTGATCTCCGGGAACAGGCGCGGGTAGGCCTCGAAGTTCGTGATCAGGTCGTAGACCTTGCGCGGTTCGACCCCGCGCACGAGGTGGGTGCGCTCGACGGGTGGGCGGGACTCCATGGCGGCATTAGAGCGGGCGCGGGCCGTCACGGCAAGCACCGCCGCGACCGCCGCACCGACCGGCCAACTGGAACGGACGATCGGCAGCGTGTAACGTCGCGGCGAGCGCTCCTGTACGCGCCACCTTCCCCATGCCGAAGCCTTTCTCGCCCCCTGGAACCCCGCTTCGTTTCGCCGCCGACAGGCCCTTCCGGGTGGCCGGCGTGCGCCTGGAACTGGACCTCGACCTGGCCGGCCGCCGCGTCTCCGGCGCCGTCACGCACCGGATCGAGGCGCGACAGGACGCCCTGCCCGCCGCCACCTTCGACGCCGTCGAGCTGTCGATCGACACCGTCGTGGTCGACGGCACGCCGGTCGCCTTCGACCACGACGGAGAGAAGGTGCGCCTGGTGCTGCCCCGCCCGCTGGCGCGCGGCGCCGCCGCCAGCGTGACCATCACCTACCACGCCTCTCCGCGCCGCGGCCTCTACTTCGTCGGACCGGACGCCCAAGATCCCGCCCGCGCGCCCCTCTGCTTCACCCAGGGGCAAGACGACGACTCGCGATATTACTGGCCGTGCATCGACGCGCCCAACGAGAAGGCGCCCGTCGAGGTCATCGCCACGGCGCCCACCGGCAACTTCCTGCTGTCGAACGGCGAGCTGCGCGGGCGCGACGAGCTGCCGAACGGTCGCACCCGCTGGCATTACGTGCTCGAGTTCCCCCACCCGCCCTATCTGGTCACGGTGGTGTGCGGCCCCTTCACCGAGATCCTCGAGCGCGCGCCGGAGACCGGCGTCGACGTCTACTTCTACGCGCCCCCGGGACGCGAGGCCGACGCGCGCCGCAGCTTCGCGCGCACCGCGCAGATGATCGACCACTTCTCGGCGCGCATCGGCGTCCCCTACCCTCACCGCCGCTACAGTCAGATCACGGTCCCCCAGTTCATCTTCGGCGGGATGGAGAACACCACCGCCGCCACGCTGACCGATCTGATCCTGCTCGACGAGCGCGCCGCGCTGGACCACGACGTGGACGGCCTGGTCTCGCACGAGCTGGCCCACCAGTGGTGGGGCGATCTGCTGACCTGCCGCGAGTGGTCCGAGGCCTGGTTGAACGAAGGGTTCGCCACCTACTTCGAGTACGTCTGGCGCGAGCACGCCAAGGGGCGCGACGAGGCCGACCTCGAGCTGCGGAACGACGCCGAGTCCTACTTCGCCGAGGCGCACCGCTACCAGCGGCCCATCACCTCGCGCCGCTACGACGAGCCGATCCACCTGTTCGACGGCCACACCTACGACAAGGGCGGCCGCGTGATGCACATGGTGCGGCACCTGCTGGGCGATGGCCCCTTCTGGGAGGCCATCCGCGCCTACGCCACCGCCAACGCGCGCCGCTCGGTGGAGACGCGGGATCTCGCCCGCGCCATCGACGACGTCACCGGGCGCAACCTGGAGCCCTTCTTCGACCGCTGGGTGGCCCGGGCCGGGCACCCCGAGTTCGAGTGCAGCTGGCAGTGGGACGACGAGCGCAAGGAGGGCCGCCTGCGCGTGAAGCAGAAGCAGACGATCTCGGAGGAGCTGCCCGCGTTCCAGCTGGACGTCGGCCTGCACCTGGAGATCGGGGGCAAGCTGGACGAGCGGACGCTGGCCATCCGCGAGGCGTCCCACGTGTTCACGTTCAAGCTGGCGGCGAGGCCGCAGCAGGTGATCTTCGACCCGGGCGACGTCGTCCTGAAGACGATCAAGTTCGACAAGCCGGCGCCCCTGTGGCGGCGCCAGCTGGAGGCCGCGAAGCTGGGGATCGATCGCGTGCTGGCCGCCGGCGTGCTGGGAGGCGCCCCCGATCCCGACGGGGTCGGGGCGCTGGGACGCGCGCTGGCCACCGACCCGTTCTGGGGGGTGCGGGCGGCCGCGGCCCGCGCGCTGGGCAAGACCAGGCGTCAGGATGCGCTGGAGCTGCTGCTGGGGGCCCGCGCCGAGCCCCACCCGCGCGTGCGGCGGGCCGTGGCGGCCGGTCTGGGCGAGTTTCGCGGCGACGGGCGCGCCCAGGACCTGCTGACCAGCTGGGCCAAGAAGGGCGACCCCAGCCTGTTCGTCGAGGCCGAGGTGGCGCTGGCGCTGGGTAAGACCCGCGCCCCGCAGGCCGCCGACATCTTGAGGGAGCTGGCGACGCGTCCCTCGTTTCAAGACACCATCCGCGCCCGGGCCTTCGAGGGGCTGGGGGCCCTGGGCGGCGAGCGCGCCATCGCCGCGCTGTGCGAGTCGTGGCGCCCCGGTGGCCCCTTCCAGTCGCGCAAGGCCGCCGCGGCCGCGCTGGGCGAGGCCGCCAGCGGCACGCCGCAGGCCCGCCAGGCGCGCGAGTTCCTGGAGGAGCACCTGTCCGATCCGGACTTCCGGGTGCGCGGCGAGATCGCGGCGGCGCTGGCCCGCATCGGTGACCGGCAAGCCATCGGCGCAATCGAGCGCACCTTGGCGTCGGAGCTGGACGGCCGGGCCCGCCGGCGGATGCGGGAGGCCATCACCAACCTGCGCGAGGGCAGCGGCACCACCACCCAGGTGGCGCGCCTGCAAGAGGAGATGGAGCGGCACCTGGGTG
>Ga0207695_10001687_pt1 | contig 35481 bp, 32 predicted proteins | sample KBSC54metaG_FD_184354 | JGI IMG/M metagenome (GOLD analysis project Ga0207695, IMG submission 184354) | Corn rhizosphere microbial communities from Kellogg Biological Station, Michigan, USA - KBS C5-4 metaG (SPAdes) (version 2) | ecosystem: Host-associated > Plants > Roots > Rhizosphere > Soil... | reverse complement strand
AATCCTCGACGGATACCCGAACCTCGCCGACTATGTGGCCCGCGCCGAGGCGCGCCCCGCGTTCCGCCGGGCCTTCGACGCCCAACGGGCGGTCTTCACCGCGGCGTCGGGCGGCTGAGAGCGTCGTTGGGCAGGATCATTGGTTTTGGCACTCGGCCCATAGAGCCTGTCATTCGGGGGTCCGGGGGTAATTCGGACGGTTCGCGCCAATCTCACGACGCTCCAAGAATCCTCGGCCGCCTAGATTGATAGGCCGAGCAGGGCAGCTATGGCTTTCCACGCTGCGGAAGCCGCGTCCCCGATCGGCACGTCCACAAATTTGAGCGCCAGATACGTCAACGTACCGATCAATGTGGCTTTGAGGGTGGAAACCGAGGCCCACCTGCTACTCAGTAGGCGCCGTCCCGCTTCAAGCTCCGAAATCCGACGCTCGTGGTCGTCGGGTTCTGTCTCCCTGTAGATATTGCTCTCTCGGACGACCTCGATCAGCTGTTCCAGCGCGGCGCTCGCAGCCACATAGTCTGGTGAGTTGTGGTCGAAGTTGACCACGCGATCGGACGCGGGAGCGATGGTGTTGAGTTGAGTCTCAAGTTCGTCGATCCGCCCCTCGGCAAGGATATGCCCCTCCCTCTCACGATCTGCTGTACCAACTCCAGGACGTCACTGGCCGGAATGTGAACAAGAAGGCTGCCTAGCCGCAGCGGTCCCACGGATCACGGCACGGGTGCGCATCCGGTCTTGCGAGTAGCTTTCGGTCAGGCCATTCCCGCCTCGAAGGCGAGGCGTAGTAGGTCGGAGGTCTTGGTGACCCCGAGCTTGGTTTTGATCAGGCTGCAGTTGTTCGCGATCGTCTTATAGCCAAGGCCCAGAGCTTTCGCGATTTCACCAAGGCTCTTTCCAGCCGCGAGGTGTCTTAGGATTTCCAGATCGCGAGGCGAAAGATGCGCGAGCGAGGCAACAGGGACGACCGTGTCGAGCACCAGGCTTTGGGCGATTTCCTGCTCGACATATCGGCCGCCGCTTCCCACCTGCCTGATCGCTGCCAGGAGTTCTTCCGGGGAAGCGTTCTTGCTGACATAGCCCTGCGCGCCGGCTTCGAGCGTCCGGGTCACATAGAGCGTTTCGGCATGCATGCTGAGAACCAGGATTGGGGCGCCGGTCGCCTGGCGCAACCGTGACAGCAACTCAACGCCTCCCAATTCCGGCAGGTTGAGATCCAGGATGATCATGTCCACTGGCTTCGATTTGGCGATGGCAAGACCCTCGCGACCGGTCGCCGCTTCCAGAACTTCGGCGTCGGAGACCATTGCCAACAGTTTGCGAAGTCCGGTTCGCACGATGGCATGGTCGTCGATCAGCAGAATTCTCACAAAGTCGACTCCAAGGGTCGCGCGAAGCGCACGGCTGCGAGCGGCAACCGCGCCTGCGTCGTCCAGCCATGCCCCCCGGCGAATGGGCCGAAATCGAGTGATCCGCCTATCGACACGACGCGTTCGCGCATACCGATCAGCCCAAGGCCGGCGCTTATCGTTTCCCCGCCGCCCGTGCCGTCATCCGTGATCGAAAGACACAGGTCCCCAACGCCGTCCCGTTCCAATGCAATGCGGATGGCCCCGGGGCTTCCGTGGCGAACCGCATTGCTTACGGCCTCCTGGACAACGCGATAGATGATGTCTTTGGTCGGGTCGGGAAGGCGTGCCTCGTTGGCCGCCAATCGGACATCGAATGCGATCTCGGGTCGTCTGGCCGACCAGAACCGGACCAAGTCCGTTATGGCGGCATTCAGGCCAAGTTCGGTGATCTGAGTGGGTCGCAGGCGGCTCAGAACCTCGCGCACCTGTCGTTGCATGTGGCGCACGGCGCCTTGGATCGAGCGGACCTGATCGGGGATGGCCTCGTGTCGCCCCGCCTCGCCAAGCTGAAGGATCATCTCGGCGTCCATGTTCACGGCGAACAGGTGCGGCCCGATGTCGTCGTGCAGGTCACGAGCGATGTCGGCGCGTTCTTCCTCTTGGATGGTGAGAAGCTGGTCGCCCAATAGGCGATTGCGTTCAGTGGTGACCGCGAGTTCGGAGGCCATGCGGTTGAACCCGCGTTGCAGGGTGAGGAGTTCCGACGGGCCGACCTCGGCCACTCGTCCGCTGTAGTCGCCGGCGCCCACGCGGCCGAATTGCGCGGACAGCGCCCGCAAGGGGCGGAAGGCAGCCGCAATCACGAGGTAGACCAGCACCAGGCCAAGCGCCGCGCCGCCTCCGAGGACCGCAACGACACCAACAAGTTCGCGCCACGCGGCCGCGACGTCGATATCTGCGGTGGACGTTAGCACGATTTCCTTGAACCCGGCGACCGCAGCCACCCTGGCGGGAACGGGGATCGCTACAGGTTGAGGGCCGTGGCCGAGCAGGTCGCGGAACCAGGCCGGAGCGGGGCGGGAGGGAGCCTTCGTCTCCGACTGCCAGACAAGCTCACCCCCAGGACTCTTAAGGGCCGCGCGGACATGGCGATTGCCGTTGAAGGTCGCAGTCAACTGGCGAAGGTCGCGGGCGGGGTGATCGGAGTTCGGCAGGTCTTCCAATGTGCTGGCGACGGTCTGGCGGGCGCCATCCATGCCGGCAGTCAACTCCGCACTCAGGTCCTTGCGGGTCTGGAGCCCCGCCACAAGCGTCCCCATCAGCATGCTGATGAGGAGGACCAAGGCGATCAGGGCGACCACGCGCGTGCGCAATGACATGCGGCAAGCCTACCACAGGGCTCCAGCTTCGGACCGCAGCGGTGAAGATTGGGAACGACTTCCCGGAATATCGGGAAGCGACGGCATAGGTCGCCCGGCGCACCCCGCCTATTCGCCCTGATAGATCGTAACAGGGAATTCGCCATGGCCATGACCGCGTCGCACCGCATCTTGATGGTCACATCGGCAAGCCTGATCTGCTTAGCGATCGCGACGGGCGCATGCGGGCAGGCACAACCTGCTGCGACCGGCCAGGTCTCCGAGATCGTGGTCACAGCGCAACGGCTCGATGCCGCGCGCTCGACGGTGGAGCCCGCGCTAGGGGCGACTACCTATTCCCTGCCGGAGGCCTTCATCAACAACCTGCCGTCCGGAGCCAATACCCAACTCAACCAGGTGGTGCTGCAGGCGCCCGGCGTGGCGCAGGACAGCTTCGGCCAGTTGCATATTCGCGGCGATCACGGAAACATCCAGTACCGGCTGAACAACGTCATCCTGCCGGAGGGCTTGCAGGTCTTCGGCCAGACGATCTCGCCGAGGCTCGCCCAGAACATCGACCTGATCACCGGCGCGGTTCCGGCGCAGTACGGCCTGCGCACGGCAGGCGTGCTCAACATCACCACCAAGAGCGGCTTCAAGAACGGCGGCGAGGTGGGCGTCTATGGCGGCAGTCACGGCCTGATCGAGCCGTCAATCGAGTATGGCGGCACCTCCGGCGCTACCAGCGGCTTTTTCTCTGGGAGCTACACCGGCACCGATATCGGCATCGAAAGCCCGGATGGTCGCGCCACGCCGCTCCACGACCACTCTGACCAATACCAAGCCTTCGGCTTCCTCGACCACATCCTGGACGACACCAGCCGCGTCTCGCTCATCGCCGGCACCTCGCAGCAGAAATTCCAAATTCCCAACGTCTCGGGCCTGCAACCCGACCTGGGTTTCACCCAGAACGGGGTCACCAGCTTCCCGTCGGAACGTCTGAACCAGAACCAGCGTGAGGGTACGACCTACGGCATTGTCAGCTACCTCAAGACCACCGATCGGTTCACTGGCCAGGCCTCGTTCTTCACCCGCTATTCTGAGTTGCGCTACACGCCCGACGTGACCGGCGAACTCTTGTTCAACGGCATCGCTCAGGCAGCGCGCAAGACCGACCTGTCGTTCGGAACCCAGCTTGAGGGCGTCTACAAGCTGACCGACGCGCATACGATCCGGGGCGGACTCATCGTGTCGACGGATCGGACGACCAGCAAGACCAACTCGCAGGTCTTCATGCTCGACGACAGCGGCGCGCAGATCGGCCCAGCGGCTGAGACGATCATCGACAACTCCAAGGCCACGGCGTGGACCTATTCGGCCTATCTGGAGGACGAGTGGAAGCTCGGCGACACGTTGACGGTGAACTACGGCCTGCGCTTCGACCAGTTGGATGCTTTCCGGCATGAAAATCAGGTCTCGCCACGGGTAAATGTGGTCTGGACGCCGATGGAGGGCACCACCTTCCATGCCGGCTACGCGCGGTACTTCTCGCCGCCGCCCTTCGAACTGGTGGCCTCCGCTTCGTTCCTGAAGTTCGTGGGCACCAGCGCCGAGGCGCCGGGCGACCAGAACGACGTGCCGCGTTCGGAGCGGGACAACTACTACGACGTCGGCGTGCAGCAGAAGATCGGCCACCTGACCCTCGGCGCCGACGCCTACGACAAGGAGGCCAGGAACCTGATCGACGAGGGCCAATTCGGAGCGCCGATTATCCTGACGCCATTCAACTATCGGATTGGCTACGCGCGCGGCATCGAGTTCAGCGCCAACTACGCCAACGCCGGGCTTTCGGCCTACGGCAATTTCGCGATCAGCCAGGCAAAGGGCAAGGACATCGTCTCCAGTCAGTTCAACTTCGATCCCGCCGACCTCGCGGTCATCTCGCGGCAGTTCATCTTCCTCGACCACGACCAGACCTATACGGCCTCGGCGGGCTTCGCCTACCGGTTCGGGGAGGGCACGCGGGTCTCGGCCGACCTGATCTACGGCTCGGGCCTACGCAAGGACGGCGACGTGCCGAATGGCGCCCACGTGCCCGGTTATGCTCAGGTGAATCTCGGGGCGGCTCATGAATTCCAGATGGCTGGCGGTCCGCTGACGCTTCGCGCCGACGTCATCAACCTCTTCGACAAAAAATACGAAATCCGCGACGGCACCGGCGTGGGCGTCGGCGCCCCGCAATTCGGGCCACGGCGCGGGGTCTTTGCGGGGATCAGCAAGGCGTTCTGAGCCCAGGAGCAAAGCATGCGATCACGGGATCGACGCTGGCTCTGGTGGCGCTTCGCCCTGCGGCGAATGCAGTCGGCTGGGCAGTGCCTGGTGTGCTCCGCAAATTTTCCCCCCGGACCCCCAAAGACATTTCCTATGAGCCGAGTGCCAAAACCAATGATCCTGCCCATCGTGAGCCCGGATCATCGTGGCGAAAGAGAACATCTTGCGAACCTGGAACAAAGCGCGTACGGATGAGTCCTGCCGCGGCTTCGACGGCCCGGTTGGCGGAATCGTGGGATAGAGAGGGTTCGGGACAATGGCGACGGCGTTGAAACTCGTGGGCAAGGAAGACGGCGACAAGCAGCGGGCGCTGGAAGCGGCGCTGGCCCAGATCGACCGGGCGTTCGGCAAGGGCTCGGTGATGAAGCTGGGCGACAAGGGCAAGATCGTGGAGATCGAGTCCGTGTCGACGGGCTCGCTGGGGCTCGACATGGCGCTGGGGATCGGCGGCCTGCCCAAGGGGCGGATCGTGGAGATCTACGGGCCGGAAAGCTCCGGCAAGACCACGCTCGCCCTGCACGTGGTGGCCGAGGTCCAGAAGGCCGGCGGCACCGCGGCCTTCGTCGACGCCGAGCACGCGCTCGACCCCTCCTACGCCCACAAGCTGGGGGTGAACCTGGACGAGCTCCTGGTCTCGCAGCCGGACACCGGCGAACAGGCGCTGGAGATCACCGACACCCTGGTGCGCTCGGGCGCGGTGGACATCATCGTCATCGACAGCGTCGCGGCCCTGACGCCGCGGGCCGAGATCGAGGGCGAGATGGGCGACAGCCTGCCGGGCCTCCAGGCGCGCCTGATGAGCCAGGCGCTGCGCAAGCTCACCGCGTCGATTTCCAAGACCCAGACCCTGGTGATCTTCATCAACCAGATCCGCATGAAGATCGGGGTGATGTACGGCAGCCCCGAGACCACCACTGGGGGCAATGCGCTGAAGTTCTACGCCTCGGTGCGCCTCGACATCCGGCGCACCGGCTCGGTGAAGCGGGCCGACGAGATCATCGGCAACAACGTCCGCGTGAAGGTGGTGAAGAACAAGGTCGCCCCGCCGTTCCGCGAGGTGGAGTTCGACATCATGTACGGCGAGGGCATCTCCAAGCTGGGCGAGATCATCGACCTGGGCGTCAAGGCCGGCGTCATCGAGAAGTCCGGCTCCTGGTTCTCCTATGCGAGCCAGCGGATCGGCCAGGGCCGCGACAACGTCCGCGACTTCCTGAAGTCGAACCCGGACATCGCGGGCGACATCGAACAGGCCGTCCGCGGCGCCAAGGCGGTGATCGAGGAAGAGCTGCTGGTGGGCGGTCCGGAAGCGGACGAGGAATAGGGTCTCTCCGACCGGGCGCTTCGCGGCCGCGGCGGGCTCCCCGCCAACCGGCCCGCCGCGCCACCCCCCGCGGGCGCCCGACAGTGGAGCCTAGGACGTCCGGGTTCGCCCCGGGCGTCCTTTTCCTTTGCGGACGGTTCCCGTAAACGAACCTCCTCTCCATTTCGAGGGAGCGGGGAGGGCCCGGGCCCTCTCTGGTCAATGTCCAAGATGTAAGCGCGAAACACTCATGGCGAGCCTGAACCAGATCCGCAGCCACTTCCTGGACTACTTCCAGGGCAAGGGTCACGCCGTGGTCGCCTCGGCGCCCCTGGTGCCGCAGAACGACCCCACCTTGCTGTTCGTCAACGCCGGCATGGTGCCGTTCAAGAACTACTTCACCGGCGCCGAGACCCCGCCCTGGCCGCGCGCGGTCTCGTCGCAGAAGTCTGTGCGGGCCGGGGGCAAGCACAACGACCTGGACAACGTCGGCTACACCGCCCGCCACCACACCTTCTTCGAGATGCTGGGGAATTTCTCCTTCGGCGACTACTTCAAGGAAACCGCCATCGAGCTCGCCTGGCAGCTCCTCACCAAGGAGTTCGCCCTGCCGGTGGAGAAGCTGCTGGTCACCGTCTACGCCGAGGACGACCAGGCCGCGAAACTCTGGAAGAAGATCGCCGGCCTGCCGGACGACAAGATCATCCGCATCGCCACCGCCGACAACTTCTGGTCGATGGGCGACACGGGTCCCTGCGGTCCCTGCTCGGAGATCTTCTACGACCACGGGGAGCACATCCCCGGCGGCCCGCCCGGCAGCCCGGACGAGGACGGCGACCGGTTCGTGGAGATCTGGAACCTGGTGTTCATGCAGTTCGAGCAGCTGGCCAACGGCGACCGCACCAGCCTGCCCAAGCCCTCCATCGACACCGGCATGGGGCTGGAACGAATCGCCGCCGTCCTGCAGGGCGTGCACGACAACTACGACATCGACCTGTTCCGCGCGATCATCGCGGCCAGCCGCGAGCTGGTGGGCGGCGCCGGAGGCTCGTCCAACGGGCCGTCGCACCGGGTGATCGCCGACCACCTGCGCTCGTCGAGCTTCCTGATCGCCGACGGGGTGACCCCGTCCAACGAGGGCCGCGGCTATGTGCTGCGCCGGATCATGCGCCGGGCCATGCGCCACGCCCACCTGCTGGGCGCCGCCGAGCCCCTGATGCACCGCCTGGCGCCGACCCTGATCTGGGAGATGGGCGAGGCCTATCCGGAGCTGAAGCGCGCCGAGCCCGCCATCGTCGACACCCTTCGCCAGGAGGAGGAGCGGTTCCGCCGCACGCTCGGCCGCGGCATGAGCCTGCTCGACGAGGCGACGGCGGGCCTCGCCGAGGGCGAGGTGCTCTCCGGCGAGACGGCGTTCAAGCTCTATGACACCTACGGCTTCCCGTTGGACCTGACGCAGGACGCGGTGCGGGCCAAGGGCCTGACGGTGGACCTGGAGGGCTTCGACGCCGCCATGGCCCGGCAGCGCGACATGGCCCGCGAGGCCTGGACCGGCTCCGGCCAGGTGGCCGCGGCCGGCGAGTGGTTCGCGATCCGCGACCGGCTGGGGCCGACGGAATTCGTCGGCTACGAAGAGATCGAGGTCACGGGCGAACTGCTGGCCCTCGTCGAGGACGGCCGCGAGATCGATGGCGCCGTGGCCGGGGCCAAGGCCCAGGCGGTGTTCGACCGCACGCCCTTCTACGCCGAGAGCGGCGGCCAGGCCGGCGACCAAGGCGAGGTGGAGTGGGAGGGTGGAAGGGCGCGGGTCACCGACGTGCAGAAGCAGGCCGGCGACCTCTTCGTCCACGACCTGGCGATCCTCGAGGGCGCGCTTAAGCCCGGCGCGCGGGTGCGACTGGCGGTGGACGCCGGGCGCCGCGCCCAGACGCGGTCGAACCATTCCGCCACCCACCTGCTGCACGCGGCGCTGCGCAATGTGCTGGGCCCGCACGTGACCCAGAAGGGCCAGATGGTGGACGGCGAGCGCATCCGCTTCGACTTCAGCCATGGCGCGCCGGTCACCCCGCAGGAGATCGACCGCATCGAGGCCGAGGTGAACGCGGTGGTGCGCCAGAACCTGCCCGCCGAGACCCAGCTGATGGCGCCCAAGGAGGCCATGGCCGCCGGCGCCATGGCCCTGTTCGGCGAGAAGTATGGCGACACCGTCCGGGTGCTGACGCTGGGGCAATCGCTGGAAGGCGAGGGCGCCTATTCGGTGGAGCTCTGCGGCGGCACCCATGTGGCCCGCACCGGCGACATCGCCCTCTTCAAGGTCGTCCAGGAGCAGGGCGTGGCCGCCGGCGTGCGCCGCATCGAGGCGCTGACCGGGGAGAGCGCCCGCCGCTGGCTGCTGGACCAGGCGGCGGTGGCCAAGGGCCTCGCCGACCAGTTCAAGGTCCCCGTGGCCGAGGTGCCGGCGCGGGTCGCCGCCCTGGAGGCGCAGCGCCGCCAGCTGGAGAAGGAGCTGGGCGAGGCCAGGCGCCAGCTCGCCATGGGCGGCGGCTCCGGCGGCGGGGCGGCGCCGGCCGGCCCTGAGGAGATCGCCGGCGTACAGGTGCTGGCCCGGGTCATGGAAGGCGTCGGCGGCAAGGACCTGCGGCCCATCGCCGAGCAGTTCAAGAAGCAGCTGCCCGACGGGGTCATCGTCCTGGTGGGTTCGGCCGAGGGCAAGGCGGCGGTGACCGTGGCGGTCACCGGGGCGGCGCAATCGACCCACAACGCTGTCGAGATCGCCAAGGCCGCGGTGACGGCCATGGGCGGCCAGGGCGCCGGCGGTCGCCCCGACTTCGCCCAGGGCGGCGCGCCGGACGGCAGCAAGGCCGCGGACGGCTTGGCGGCGGCGAAGGCGGCGCTCGTCTGAGGCGAGCCTTCTAGGCCGCCAGCGCCGCCTTCAGATTGGCCGCGACCTTGTCGATGAAGCCCTCGGTGGTCAGCCAGCCTTGGGTGTCGCCCACCAGCAGCGCCAGGTCCTTGGTCATCGAGCCGGACTCGACCGTGGACACGCAGACCTTCTCCAGCGTCTCGGCGAAATGGGTCAGTTCGGCGTTCTCGTCCAGCTTGGCGCGGTGCTTCAGCCCTTGCGTCCAGGCGAAGATCGAGGCGATGGAGTTGGTGGAGGTGGCCTCGCCCTTCTGGTGCTGGCGATAGTGGCGGGTGACGGTGCCGTGCGCCGCCTCGGCCTCCATGGTCTTGCCGTCGGGGGTGAGCAGCACGGAGGTCATCAGGCCCAGCGACCCGAAACCCTGGGCCACCGTGTCGGATTGCACATCCCCGTCATAGTTCTTGCAGGCCCAGACGTAGCCGCCGGACCACTTCATGGCCGCGGCCACCATGTCGTCGATCAGCCGGTGCTCATAGGTCAGGCCCGCGGCCTTGAACTGGTCGACGTAGGCGGCGTCATAGACCTCCTGGAAGATGTCCTTGAAGCGCCCGTCGTAGGCCTTGAGGATGGTGTTCTTCGTCGAGAGGTAGAGCGGGTACTTGCGGTTCAGCGCATAGCCGAAGCAGGCGTGGGCGAAGTCGCGGATCGAGTCGTCGAGGTTGTACATGGCGAGCGCCACGCCGGCGCCGGGATAGGTGAAGACCTCCTTCTCGATGGTGTCGCCGTTGTCGCCCTTCCAGGTGACCGTCAGCTTGCCGGGGCCCGGCACCTTGAAGTCGGTGGCGCGGTACTGGTCGCCATAGGCGTGGCGACCGATGATGATCGGCTGGGTCCAGCCGGGCACCAGCCGCGGCACGTTCTTGCAGATGATCGGCTCGCGGAAGACCACCCCGCCCAGGATGTTGCGGATCGTGCCGTTGGGCGACTTCCACATCTGCTTGAGGTTGAACTCCTTCACCCGGGCCTCGTCGGGGGTGATGGTGGCGCACTTGACGCCGACGCCGTGGCGCTGGATCGCCTCGGCCGCCTGGACTGTGACCTTGTCGTCGGTGGCGTCGCGGTTCTCCATCCCCAGGTCGTAGTAGTCGAGCTCGAGGTCGACGAAGGGGAAGATCAGCTTGTCCTTGATCCACTGCCAGATGATGCGGGTCATCTCGTCCCCGTCGATATCGACGACTGGGTTGGCGACTTTGATCTTTGCCATGAGGGGGAGACGCTCCGCGCGGAAATTGACCCTGGGCGTATAGCCCCCGTCGGCGCGGACGCAAAGGCTCGTGGGGTGCGGCGCGATTGCGCCGCTTAGCCGACGCTGCGGGCGGCGATACGGCCAAGGTCGGCGAAGAGGGCGGCGCGGGCCTCTTCCGGGGCCATCGAGCCCGTCAGGAAGGCGGCGATCGCATAGCTGCGCCGGTCGGGCAGGGTGAAGATGCCGACATCGTTGAAGGCGGCGCAGAGGCCCTGGTCGACGCCCGAGGTTCCGGGCTTGTGGGCGAAGGCGGCGCCCCTGGGCAGGCCCGCCTTGATCCGGTCCGCGCCGCGCGGGGTCTGCTGCAGGGTGGCGAGCAGCCGGCGCGCCGAGGCGGCGGAGATCAGTTCGCCCGCGTCCAGCTTGCGCAGGAACCCCAGCATGCCCCGCGGCGTCGCCGAATCCCTAGGATCGGCCATGTAGGCCAGCGTCGCGGCGTGGCGGCGGGCCGGCGGCACGGTGGCGATCGCGGCGCCGAAGGCGGCATAGCCCTTCCAGGCGGCGCGGAAGGAGGCCATGCCCAGCGCCTCGGGCTGCAGTTCGCGCTCGTAGCGGTCGACGCGCACCTCCTCGACCTTCTTGCCCACCAGCCAGCTGTTCACCGCGCCCGGCCCGCCGATCCGCCTCATCAGCACGTCGGCGGCGGTGTTGTCGCTGTCCCGAAGAGCGGCGGTGAACAGCTCGTCCACCGTGTAGGTGGTCCGGCCGGGCCAGGCGTCGGCGATCGGCGAGAGCGGCGGCGACAGGTCCTTGTCCGTCAGCGTCAGGACCTCGGTGAGCCTGAGGCGGCCGGCGTCCACCTCGGACAGCACCGCGGCGCCCAGCGGCAGCTTGAAGACGCTCATCATCGGAAACGGGCGGTCACCGAGGCGGACCCAGAACTGGCCGCTCTCCAGGTTCATCAGGCCAAACCCGAGGACCCCCGGCGCGGCCCGGGCGGCGACAACGGCCACCTCCGCATCCAGGCGCTTCATGTCGAGCGCGGGCGTGCGCGAGGCAGTGAGCGGCGGCTCCCTCTGGCAGGCCGCGAGGCCCGCGGCCACGCCGCCGAGCAGCAGTTCGCGCCGCCGCGGGCTTGCGCTTGCGCGCCTGAGCGATTGTAACCCCGTCATGGCTGAAGCCTCTCCTGCCGCCCCTGTCATTATCCTGAACGCGCCGCAACTCGCAGAGAACATCGGCGCGGCCGCCCGGGTGATGGCTAATTTCGGCCTCTCCGACCTGCGGCTGGTCAACCCCAGGGACGGCTGGCCGCAGGAGCGGGCCTGGGCCTCGGCCTCGGGCGCCGACTGGCCGCTGAACGCCGCGCGGGTGTTCGAGCGCGTGGAGGACGCCGTGGCCGACCTCAACCTGGTCTACGCCACGACGGCGCGGCCGCGCGAGCTGCAGTTGCCGGTGCTGACGCCACGGGTGGCGGTGGGCGAGCTGGCGGGCGCGGTTCGCCAGGGGCTGAAGGCCGGCCTGCTGTTCGGCGGCGAGCGGGCGGGGCTGGAGACCGCCGATATCGCCCTCTGCCAGGCGGTGGTGACCCTGCCGGTGGACACGCGCTTCAAGTCGCTGAACCTGGCCCAGGCGGTGGCGATCAACTGCTACGAGTGGCGCCTGACCGTGGAGGACGCCGCGCCGCCGGCCTTCCGGGCGGGCGCGCCGCCGGCGGACGGCGCCGCCATGCTGGGCCTCTACGAACACTTCGAGCGGGAGCTGGACCTGGCGGGCTTCTTCCATCCGCCGGAAAAGCGGCCTTCCATGGTACAGAACCTGCGCTCGGCCCTGGGACGCGCAAGCTTTTCCGACCAGGAGGTGCGCACCTTCCGGGGCGTGATCACAGCGCTTTCCCGCGGGCGCGGACGCGTGCTGGCCAAGCTCGCCGCCCAGAAGGCCTCGAAAAAGCTGGAGAACGACGCATGAGCTTCAAGGCGCTCCTGGAGAGCCTGCCGATCCCGATCCTGCAGGCTCCGATGGCCGGCGCGGTGTTCGACGCCATGACCGTGGCGGTCTGCGAGGCGGGCGGCATGGGCGGCCTGCCGCTGGCCGGCGTCGCGCCCGCCGACATCGGGGCCGCGATCGACGGCGTGCGCGCCCGCACCGGCGCGCCCTTCGCCGCCAATCTCCTGATGGCGCCGCCGCTGCGCCCGGAGGCGGCTGAGCTGGATTCGGCGCTGGCGCGTCTCGCGCCCTGGTACGCCGAGCTGGGCCTCCCCCTGCCGGAGCACCCCAATCGCTTCTCCTACGACTTCGACGCCCAGCTCGAGGCCCTGACCCGCGCCGCGCCGCCGGTGGCCTCGTTCAGCTTCTCGATCCTCACCCCGGCGCAGGTGGACGCCCTGCACGCCGCCGGCAGCTATGTGGTGGGCTCGGCCAACACCGTCGCCGAGGCCATCGCCTGGGTCGAGGTGGGCGCTGACGGCGTCTGCGCCCAGGGCTATGAGGCGGGCGGCCACCACGGCCATTTCCTCGCGGACATCGAGGCGAGCTCGGTGGGGACCCTGGCCCTGGTGGCCACCACCCTGCAAGCCGTGGATGTGCCGGTGATCGCGGCGGGCGGGATCATGGACGGGCGAGGCGTCGCCGCGGCGCTCGCGCTCGGCGCCAGCGCCGTGCAGATGGGCTCGGCCTTCCTGCTGGCCGACGAGGCCACCGTGTCCGAAACCTGGCGCCAGGCGATCGCCGACGCCGGGTCCGACGCCACGCGGCTCACGCGGGCCTTCTCGGGCCGCTACGCCCGGGGGCTGGAGAACCGCTTCGTGCGCGAGATGGCGGCCCAGCAGGACGCAGTTCCGCCCTATCCGGTGCAGAACCGGCTGACCCAGGCGATGCGCGCGGCCGCGGACAAGGCCGGCGACCCCGAGTACATGTCCCTCTGGGCCGGCCAGGCGGTGAAGCTTGCCAGGCCCGGTTCGGCCGGCGAGATGGTCAAGGCCTGGTGGGCGCAGGCGCGGGAAACGGCCCAGGCGCTGGCGGCGCGGACCGGCGCAAGACCTTGACTCCCAAGGGCTCCATGGGCATACACCCCGCCTTCCACGACGCGGGCTCGCCGGCGGCCGTGGATGCATGACGGGTTGACGCGAACGCCGCCGTTGAGATCGCGCTTCCATCTTCGGAAGCGCCGGCTCGGGTCGAAGAAGAGAGCCATATGTCCAAGCGCCATAGCGCCAAGTACAAACTCGACCGCCGGATGGGCGAAAACATCTGGGGCCGCCCGAAGTCCCCCATCAACAAGCGCGCCTACGGACCCGGCCAGCATGGCCAGCGCCGCAAGCAGAAGGTCTCCGATTTCGGCCTGCAGCTGCGCGCCAAGCAGAAGCTGAAGGGCTACTACGGCAACCTGACCGAGAAGCAGTTCAGCAAGATCTACGAGGAGGCCGCCCGCCGGAAGGGCAACACCTCGGAGAACCTGATCGGCCTCCTGGAAAGCCGCCTGGACGCGGTGGTCTATCGCGCCAAGTTCGTGCCGACCCCGTTCGCGGCCCGCCAGTTCGTCAACCACGGCCACGTGCTGGTGAACGGCAAGCGGGTGAACATCCCGTCCTATCGGGTGAAGCCCGGCGACGTGGTCTCGGTGCGCGAGCGCTCGAAGAACATGGCGCTGGTGCTGGAGGCCCTGCAGTCCCCCGAGCGCGACACGCCGGAATACATCACCATGGACGGCAAGGGCATGTCCGCCACCTTCGTCCGCATCCCGGAGCTGGCCGAGGTGCCCTATCCGGTGAAGATGGAACCCAACCTGGTCATCGAATTCTACGCGTCCTAGCGAAGCGAAGATCGACACAACAGCCAAGGCCCCGGAGCGATCCGGGGCCTTTTGCTTTGGACGCGGCTGTGGCGGAGTGGACGGCATGGATCGCCGAGTCTTCCTCCTGGCCGCGCTCGCGCTCGGCGGCTGCGCCACCGCCGGCCCGCCGGCCAGGATCGCGCCGGCGCCCGGTGCGCTGGCCGAGCTTGAGCCGCTCTATTCGGCGCAAGCCGGACGCGACGCCCTGACCATCCGGGTCGCCGCTAACGGCTGCACGGCCAAGGCCGACTTCGCCTTCTACGTCGAGCGGCGGGGCGATGCGGTCACCCTGGCCTTCGGACGCAAGCGGGTCGACCCGTGCAAGTCCTTCGTCATGGGCCACGCGGACCTCGCCTTCACCTGGGAGGAGCTGGGCCTGGCGCCGCGGGCCAGCGTCTTCCTGCTCAATCCGCTCGCCGCCTGGACAGGGCGGTGACGTTTGCGCCGGCTTTCACGGAGACCCTGCGGTTGCTCGCGCCCAGGCTCCGATCGATGCGGGACGATTGGTGGTTGATCGGCAGCGCCGCCGTCGCGCTTTGCGGCGCCGCACCCGTCGAGGTCGCCGACGTGGACCTGCTGACGAGCATCCGGGACGCGCGACGCCTGAGGGAGATTTGGAACGCGCCACCTCAGGCGCCCGGGCCGCATCCGCTCTTCCGCTCCCAAGTCCATTTCGAGTGGACCGCAACGCCCATCCCGGTGGACGTCATGGCGGGTTTCACGGTGAACACCGCCGAGGGCTGGCGCGCCGTTTGTCCACGCAGCCGCGAGCGCCACACCTGCGTGGGGGCGACATTCTACACGCCGGCCAGGCATGAGCTCATTGGCATCCTCGAGATGATCGGCAGGCCGAAGGATCGCGAGCGGGCCGATCTGCTGCGTGCGCTCGCGCCCTGAGGTTCGCGCGCTCTTGGCAAGACGCCGGGATTCCGGTGTGGTCGCCCCTCGTCCAGTTGGGGATTCCATGAAGTTCGTCATCGCTGCGGTCGCCGCCACCATGTCTCTGTCGTCCTTTGGTTCGTCCGTCGCCCAGGCCGCTGTCCTGACGCCTGAGCGGGTGTTCGCCAGTCCCGACCTGTCCGGACCGCAGGCCAGAGGCGTGGCCCTGGCGCCCGACGGCTCTGCGGTGACCTACCTGAAGGCCAAGGCCGACGACGTGGACGTCACCGATCTGTGGATCGCCGATGTGAAGGGCGGGCCCCCGCGCATGCTGATCGATGGCCGGGCGCTTTCGGCGGCTCCGCACGAGCTCTCCGAGGCCGAGAAGAGCCGCCGCGAGCGGCTGGGGCTGAAGACCCACGGCGTGGTCGAGTACCACTGGGACGAGGAGGGCAAATATATCCTGGCGCCGGTGCAGGGGGACCTCTGGCTCTACGAGCGCGGCAGCGGCCAGACCCGCCAGCTGACCAGGACGCCGGGCGACGAGGTGGACGGCAAGATCTCGCCGAAGGGTGGCTTCGTCTCCTACGTCCGCGACGACAACCTCTACCTGATGCCGCTCAGCGGCGGGCCGGAGCGGGCGCTGACCACCGGCGGCACGGAGCTGAAGAGCTGGGGGACGGCAGAGTTCATCGCCCAGGAGGAGCTCGGCCGCTACACCGGCTACTGGTGGTCGCCGGACGAGCGGCGCATCGCGCTGGCCCATGTCGACCAGTCCGGGGTCGACGTCATCGACCGGGTGGACATCGGCGCCGAGGGCGGCACGGTGGTCCACCAGCGCTATCCTCGGGTCGCCCGCCCCAATGCGGTGGTCGAGCTCTATGTGGCCGACGTGGCGACGGGCGCGCGGGTGAAGGTGGACCTGGGCGCCAACAGCGACATCTACCTGGCTCGCGCCGACTGGGCGAAGGACAGCAAGACCCTCTATGTGCAGCGCCTGAGCCGCGACCAGAAGCGGCTGGACCTGCTCGCCGTCGATCCGGCGACCGGCGCGTCGAAGGTCATCCTGACGGAGACCAGCCCGCACTGGGTGGCGCTCAGCAACGACATGAAGCCGCTGAAGGCCGGCGGCTTCCTCTGGTCCTCCGAGCGCAGCGGGAACAAGCACCTCTACCTCTATTCCGCCGACGGCAAGCTGGTGCGGCAGGTGACCCACGGCGACTGGCCGGTGGCCGACCTGGAGGGGATCGACGAGGCGCGGCAGCTGGCGATCTTCGCGGCCAGCAAGGACACGCCGATCGAACGGCGGCTCTACGAGGTTTCCTGGAAGAAGCCGGGCGAGCCCAAGGCGCTGACGCCCGCCGGCGGCTGGTGGACGGCGGACGTCGCCAAGACCGGCGGCGCCTTCGCCGGCAGCTATTCCGACCCCAGGACGCCGCCGCGCACCGGCCTCTATCGTCCCGACGGGACCCTGGTGCGCTGGATCGAGGAGAACCCGCTCAACGCCAGCCATCCGTTCGCGCCCTACGCCGACCACCTGCGGGTCCCGGAGTTCGGCACGATCAAGGCCTCGGACGGCCAGGTCCTGCACTGGTCGATGCGCACCCCCTACGGCTTCGACCCCAAGAAGCGCTATCCGGTGATCGTCCAGGTCTATGGCGGCCCGGCCGGGGCCCTGGTGGAAAGCAAGTGGGAGAGCCCGGCCGACCAGCTGCTGCTGGACGCCGGCTACATTCTCTTCAGCCTCGACAACCGCGGCACGCCCAACCGCTCGGTGGCCTTCAAGACCGCGATCGACCGGCGCACCGGCGGTGTGGACGTGGAGGACCAGCTGGCGGGCGCGGCCTATCTGAAGTCACTGCCGTTCGTGGACGGCTCAAGGCTCGGGGTCACCGGCTATTCCAACGGCGGCTACATGACCCTGATGCTGCTGACCGTGCCCAATTCGCCGTTCGCGGCGGGGGTGGCCGGCGCGCCGGTGACCGACTGGACGCTCTACGACACCGCCTACACCGAGCGCTACATGGGCACGCCCGCCGACAACCCGGAAGGCTATCGGCTGTCGCAAGTCACCGCGCGGTTGCAGAACCTGCGGCCCGGCTCGCTGCTGCTGGTGCACGGCATGGCGGACGACAATGTGATCTTCGAGAACTCCACCCGGGTGATCTACCGCCTGCAGCAGATGGGCACGCCCTTCGAGATGCAGACCTACCCGGGCTTGCGCCACCGCACGGGCTGGACCTCGAAGCCGCTGCTGCAACGCACCCTCATCACCCTGGATTTCTTCGGCCGCAAGCTGAAGCCGGGGAGCTAGGGCCCTCTCTTCCGCTCATCCCGGCGAAGGCCGGGACCCAGATCCGATGGCTGGATTGCAGGTTGGAAGCGCTCCGTGATCGAGGAACCCCACTTCCGAGTCATCCCACCTGGGTCCCGGCCCTCGCCGGGATGCGCGGTGCTATGCCCTAGGCGAACATCTCCAGCATCCAGGGCGGCACGCGCTTGGGCCGGCCGGTGGCCTGCTCGATCAGCACCCAGGTGGTGACCACCTGGGCGCACATGGCGCCATCCGCCGCGTCGATGCGGATGAAGCGGTTGAAGCGCGGCCCCTCGGCGGTGTCGGAAACCCAGGTGCGGCCCAAGGCCCGCTCGCCGGGCATCAGCGCGCGGCGGTAGTCGATCTCGTGACGCAGCGCCACCCAGGCCCATTCGGCCTGCGCCTCGGCGGGCGCCAGGCTTTGCCAGTGGGCGACGCCCAGGTCCTGCGCCCAGCGAAGGTAGACCACGTTGTTCACATGGCCGTTCTCGTCGATATCGGGAGCGGTGGGCTGGAAGTCCAGCCGGAAGACCTGGCGGCCGGGCGGCGGCTCCAGGAGAATCATGTTCGCTGGCACGCCTCGCGCAAGCGCAAGGCTAGGCTTCCAGGACGCCCTGCTCGGCCAGCATGGTCTTCAGTTCTCCAGACTGGAACATCTCGCGCACGATGTCGGCGCCGCCGACGAACTCGCCCTTCACATAGAGCTGCGGGATGGTGGGCCAGTCGGAGAAGGCCTTGATGCCCTGGCGAAGCTCGTCGCTCTGCAGCACGTTGACGCCCACGAAGTCGGCGCCCAGGTGGTCGAGGATCTGCACGCAGACCGCCGAGAAGCCGCACTGCGGCTGTTCCGGCACGCCCTTCATGAACAGCACGACGGGGTGGTCGGCCACGGCGCTGGCGATGAAGTCGTGGATCGGGTCGGCGGCGGTGGTCTCGGTCATCGGAATGGCCCTTCGGCGCGAACGTTCGCAGCCCCAGAGCTAGGGACGGCGGACCGGCGGGTCAAGCCGGGCGCGTCACGCCGGCGCGGCGGTCTCCAGGGCCAGGGCGTGCAGTTCGCCGCCCATGCGGCCCTTCAGGGCGGCGTAGACCAGCTGGTGCTGGCGCACGCGGGGCAGGCCCTTGAAGGCCTCGGAAACGATGCGGGCCTTGTAGTGGTCACCGTCGCCGGCGAGGTCCTCGATCGTGATCTGGGCGTCGGGGAAACCGTCGCGCAGGATGGCTTCCAGTTGGGCTTGGGCGATGGGCATGGCGGTTCACTAGCGCCCGCCGCCGATCGGCTCAATCAAAAGACCCAGAGCAGGCGAAGGCCGAAGGCGCCCATCAGCGCGCCGGCCGTACGGTCCAGCGGCCGCTGGGCGCGGGCGTAGGCGCTGGCCGCCCGACGGGTGGAGAACAGCCAGGCCATGGCGACCTGCCAGGCCTGGCAGGTGGCCACACAGACGCCGACCGCCGCGGCGTGCACCCAGAGCGGCGTGTCGGGCCCGACGTAGGCCGAGAAGATGCTGGCGAAGAACAGCACCGACTTGGGATTTGTCATGTTGACCGCGAAGCCCTGCCAGAAGGCCGGCCACCAGCCGAGCCGGTTTTCCGCAGCGTCCGCCGCCGGATCCTGCGGCGGGGTGCGCCAGAGCATCAGGGCGAACCACAGCAGGTAGAGCCCGCCACCCACCCGCAGCAGCTTGTAGAGCCAGGGCGCTGCGGCCAGCACGGCGGCCAGGCCCAGCGCCGCGGCCGCGCACCAGACCACGCAGCTCAGCGTCGTGCCGAACCCCGCGGCCAGCGCCACGCCTCGCCCGTGCCGCATGCCGAACCGCATCAGCATGAAGTTGTTGGGCCCCGGCGCCACGCAGGTGGCGATGCTCACCGCCAGCAGCGACGCGAGCGACAACAGGTGTGGGCTCAAGCCGGGCGGGCTCCCGTGCGGGTGAACTGCATGACCCAGTTGGTCTCCCAGGTCTGGCCGTCGTCGTAGGAGAAGGCCTGCGACCATTGCGCCGAGTCGGGGGTGATCTCCGACCACAGGAAGGTCACCTTCACCGGGCGTCCATCGCACAGGTCGACGCCGTAGAACCGGCCCTCGCCACCCTCGAACCGTCCATGCACCGGCTCGCCCATCATCCCGTCGGCGCTGGAGACCCAGTAGATCGACCAGGTGCGCCGGGCGATGTCGAAGGTGCGGAAGGCGACGCCCTGCACCCCGCGTTCCGGCATGTCGGCCTCCTCGACGTTGCAGAGGCCGCCCATCACCGCGCGGCAGACGGACGTGCCGGTGAACTCCACCCAGTCGGTGGACTCCGCGCCCCGGCGTTTGAGCAGCCGATGGCGCACCAGCCACTGGCCGTAGATGAAGTCGAAGTCGCGCCGGCCGTCCTGGATCATCGCGATGGCGTTCATGGTCCTGTCCCTAGGTTAGCGGACAGGCTTAGGGCGCCCCTGCTGACAGGCTCGTGTCAGCAGGCTGACAAGGCGAACAGTCTCCAACGGCTTTGGTCGCTGTGCGCATCCCCTCCCCCTTGCGGGGAGGGGTCAGGGGTGGGGGTGCAGGCTGTGAAGCCGGCTTCTCACCCCCAGGTCCGAGCCGACACCCCCACACCCAACCCTCTCCCCGCAGGGGGGAGAGGGCTCTCAGTCGATGATCGAGGCGTAGATGATGCTCTTCAGCTGGCCGCGGAAGTTGAAGGTGCCCGAGGGCATCAGCTGGGTCATGAACACCACCGAGAGGTCCTCCTTGGGGTCCACCCAGAAGATCGTCGAGGCGGCGCCGCCCCAGTAGTAGTCGCCGACGCCCAGCGTGCCCGTCTCCACCTGGCCCAGGGTGGAGGCGAAGCCGAGGCCGAAGCCCACCCCCTCGTTGGCGGTCTCCGAGAAGGTCCCGAGCGCCAGCTGGGTCAGGTCCTTGCCGCCCGGCAGGTGGTTCATGTGCATGATCTCGATGGTGCGGGGACCCAGGATCCGCGCCCCGTCCAGCTCGCCGCCCCGGCGCAGCATCTCGCAGAAACGCAGGTAGTCGGCGCTGGTCCCGGTCAGCCCGCCGCCGCCGGACTTGAAGCCGGGGTCCTTGGTGAACTCGCTGGTCGCCGGGTCGTCGATCAGCTTCAGCTGCTTGTCGGGCCCACGCTGATAGTTGGCGGCGAAGCGGTCGACCTTGTCGGGCGCCACGAAGAAGCTGGTGTCCTTCATGCCCAGGGGACCGAAGATGTTGTCCTGCAGGTATTTCGCGAAGGGCACGCCGGAGATCACTTCGACGAGGGCGCCGCAGACGTCGGTGGCCAGCGAATACATCCAGGCCGTGCCCGGCTGGTAGCGCAGGGGCACCTGGCCCAGCTTGTCGAGGAACTGCTGCATGCTGTCGGCGCCGCCCACCGAGCGGACCTTCAGCTCGCGGTAGACCTTGTCGATGGGGTGCTGGATGCCGACGCCGGGCAGGCCGCCGCCATAGGTGAAGCCCGCGGTGTGGGAAAGCACGTCGCGGAACGACACAGGCCGCGCCGGCGCCTCCGTCTGCATGTCCGCGCCCTCCCCGGAGATCCAGACCCGGTGGTTCTTCCACGACGGGACGTAGCGGCTCACCGGGTCGTTGAGCTGGAAATAGCCCTGCTCGTAGAGCGTCATGAGCGCCACCGAGGTGATCGGCTTGGTCATGGAATAGATGCGGTAGATGGCGTCGTCGGCGGTGGGCTTCCCCCGCTCGCGGTCCATCTGGCCGAAGGACCTGGAATAGGCGAGGTGGCCGTGGCGCGCGACGCTCACCTGGCAGCCGGTGATCTTGCCGTTGGAAATGTAGTTGCGCTCCAGGTGGTCGCCGATGCGCTCCAGGCGGCCGGCGTCCAGCCCCGTCCACTGCGATTGGGCGTCCATGAAATATCTCCCTTAGAAATCGGTGCGTCTGTTCTAATTCGCCGCCATCATGGGCGCCGAAGCGCCCCCTCGCCAAGCCATAAGGAAACCGCGGTGGAAAACCTGGACGCATTGGCGGCCGAGCTGGGCGAACGGCTGAAGGCCCTCGGGCAGACCGTGGCGGTGGCGGAGAGCTCCTCCGGCGGGCTGATCTCGGCGGCCCTGCTGGGGGTGGCCGGCGCCTCGAAGTACTTTCTGGGCGGGGCGGTGGTCTACACCGGCAAGGCGCGCATGGTGCTGATGGACCTGCCGCGGGAGGCGGTGGCGGGCATGCGCTCGGCCAGTGAGCCCTACGCCCTCCTGCTGGCCCGCACGGCGCGGGAGCGGTTCGGGGCCACGTGGGGGATTTCGGAGACCGGCGCGGCGGGCCCCACCGGCAACGGCTACGGCGACGCCGCCGGCCACACTTGCATCGCCATCTCGGGTCCCATGGAGATGGCGGTGACGCTCGAGACCGGCAGCAACGACCGCGCCGCCAACATGACCGCCTTCGCCGCCGCGGCGCTGGAGCTGCTGAAGCGGGCGGTGGCGTAGGCCGCGGCGCCTAAAGCGTCGGGTCGGGGCTGACGCGGACCAGCATCTTGCCGAAATTCCCGCCCTTCAGCATCTCGGCGAAGGCGCCCGGGATGGCGTCCAGGCCCTCGCGGATGTCCTCGCGGTACTTGAGCGCGCCGGAGGCCACGTGCGGGGCCACGAAGGCCAGCATCTCGGCGTGGTGGTCCTTCACATAGTCGCCGACGAAGAGGTCGCGGACGGTGACCTGGCGGGCGTCGAAGACGGGCTTGCCGCGGGCCATGAGCGCGGCTCTGGCGTCGGAGCCCTCGGCGTCGCCATAGGAGGCGATGAGCCCGCAGATGGTCATGCGCGCATCCTGGTTGAAGAGCGGCAGGACCGCGTCGAACACCGCGCCCCCGACGTTCTCGAAATAGACGTCGACGCCGTTCGGGCAGGCGGCCTTCAGGTCCTCGGCGAAGGCCGGGCTCAGGTGCGAGACGCAGGCGTCGAAGCCCAGCTCCTCGACGACGAACCGGCGCTTCTCGGGCTTGCCGGCGATGCCCACGACGCGGGCGCCCTTCAGCCGCGCGAGCTGGCCCGCGATCTGGCCGACGCCGCCGGAGGCCGCCGAGACCACGGCGGTCTCGCCGGGCTTCGGATCGCACTGCAGGACCATGCCGGCGTAGGCGGTGAGGCCCAGCATGCCCAGCACGCCCACCGCCTGGGAAATTCGGCCCTGGGCCGGGTCCAGCCTGCGCGGGATCATGTAGCCGGGCCGCGCGATCCCGTCGCCCATCAGGCCCATTTCCGCCCAGCCGTTGGTGTTGAAGACGAAATCGCCGGGGGCGAGGCCCCCGATACGGCTCTCCACCACCTGGGCGACGGTGCGCGCGTGGCAGGGCGCGCCGGGCGGCTCGGCGCCGCGCTTCTTGTAGCCCCACTGATAGGGGTCGAGGCTGACGTAGATCGTCCGCGTCAGCGCCTGGCCGGCGCCGGGCGTCGGGATGGCCGCCTCCCTGAGCTCGAACGTATCCGGCTGCGGCCAGGGCGGCAGGGGCCGGGCGGAGCGGGTCCAGTAGCGATAGGTGGACATGGAAACCGCCTTTTGAGCCGTCGGGAAGCCAAGCGCCAGTCGATGAACCGAATGGAAAGCCTGTCCGGCCTAAGGTGGCGCCATCGGACGGGCCGGCAAACCGTCGAATCTTCGTGGAGCCGCTTGAGTGCGCGACCAGTCGAGAGGGTTGAGGCGCGCGGCCAGCGCGGGCGGGCTGACCCTGGCGGTCTGCCTGGTCCTCGGCTTCGCGGCCTCGCCCGCGGCCGCGCAGATCCAGGTCGTCTCGGCGGGCGCGGAGTACGAATCCTTCCATCCGCGGCCGGCGGTTCGGCGCGCCGCAATGTCCGGCGAGGGCTTTCAGGCCACGATGGACCGGGTGTTCGGCCCCGGGCGCTGGCGGCTGACCAGCGCCTACCGGAGCCAGGCGCAGGAGGATGCGCTGCGCCGGCAAGGCGCGGGCACGGTGGCGCGGGGCCACACGTCCCTGCATTCCGTGGGCGGACCCGAAGCGCCGGGCGCCTATGACGCGGTGGTGGATCGCATGCCGCTCAGCGCGGCGGCGGCCAAGCTGCGCAGCGCCGGCGGCGGCTTCTCCCGCGTCGTCGCCGAGGCCGCGCATGGTCCGCAAGGGGCCCACCTGCACGTGGAGCTGGCCAGCACGGCCGGCCGGCGCGGGGCCTCCCAGGCGACGGCCGAGGACTAGGGCCTACTGCGAGGCGCCGCGCGCCTCGACGGGGGCGATCTCCACCAGCACGTCACCGCGCACCAAGTGGATGACGTCGTAGCGGTCGAGCGTCGGGTCGACATGGGGCGGCACGAACTCGACGCGCTCGCCTCGCGTGACGGCCTGGCCCTTCGGGCGCACCAGCATGCCGTGCTCGTCGCCGAAGAAGCGGTAGGCGCAGTCGGCGAATTTCGCCGTGGCGGCCACGGGCAGGGGGCCGTCGGTGGCGAAGGCCTTGAGGCCGGCGTCCACCGTCACCCATTGCGGGTGGTTCACGCTGATCACGGTGGCGGCGATGGTGAGCGCCTGTTCGAAGGCCCCGTCGGGGTCGTCCTTCAGGGCGTCGCGGTAGTCGCGGTCCATGAAGGGGTAGGAGCCCGGCTGCACTTCGGTGAGCACCCCCTGGGCGGCGTCGGCGGCGAAGCTGCCGGTGCCGCCGCCGGTGACCACGCCGATGTCCGCGCCCGCCTGCCGCAGGGCCGCGATGACGCCGGAGAGGTAGGCCATGCCGTCGGCGACAGCCGCGGCGCGGGCGTTGGCGCCCGCGATGTGCTGCCAGGTCCCGCCGTAGCATTGGACGCCGAGGAATTTCAGGTTCGCCTGGGCCCGGACGGCGCGGAACACCTCGACCGCCTGGGTGGCGTCATGCACGCCGGTACGGCCCATGCCCGGGTCGACGTCGATGAGCACCTGGATCGAGCCTTGCACGGCCGTCGCCAATTCCTGAGCACCGTCAACGTGATCGACGACGATCCTGAAGTCGGGGAGGTCCTGCGCCAGCCGCACCGCGCGCTCGGCCTGGGCGGCGCCCGCGATCGGCGAGGTGACCAGGATCGAGCCCACGCCCGCCGCCGCCATGGCCTCGGCCTCGGCCAGCTTGGCGCAGCAGATCCCGACGGCGCCGGCCGCGATCTGCCGGTGCGCCAGGCTCGCGCACTTGTGCGACTTGGCGTGCGGCCGCAGCGCCAGCCCGGCGGCCTTCGCCCGCGCGGCCATCTTCGCGACGTTCCGGTCGAAGGCGTCGAGGTCGAGGACGGCGGCGGGCGTCGGGATCAGCGCGCGCGACCCCGGCTGGCCGATCACGGCGCGGGCTGCGGCGAGGTGGGGGCGGTCGTTCATGGCGCAGCGCCCGGCGCGGCGTCCGACGCGGCGGCAGCGCCCCCTCCACCACTTCGTGGTCCCCCTCCGCCCGCTTCGCGGGGGAGGTTTCCAGGTCGCAGGCCGGCGGCGCCAAAATACCTCCCCCGATTTCGGGGGAGGGGGACCGCAACGCGGTGGAGGGGGCGCTGCGGAGGCACCGAGTCAGCCGCCCATGAACCGCGGCATCCAGCCCTCGTGCGCGGCGCGCAGCTTGTCGAGGTCGAGGCTGAAAAGGCCGGGCCGGGCCAGGACGTCGCCACCGGCCTCGCCGATCACCCGCGCCGGGACGCCGCTGGCCTCCGCGGCGGCGAGCAGGCCGCTCCCAGCCGGGGTCGCCACCAGGTAGCGGCCCTGGTCCTCGCCGAACAGCCAGGCCTGCGGCAGGGCCTCTTGGGCGAGAAGCTGGGCGCCGACGCCCGACGCCAGAGCCATCTCCGCCAGCCCCGCCACCAGCCCGCCGTCGGAAAGATCATGCGCCGCTGACACTTGGCCCGACTGGATCAGGTTCCGCACGAAGTCCCCGTTGCGACGCTCCGCGGCGAGATCCACCGGCGGCGGCGCGCCGTCCTCGCGGCCCAGGCATTCGCGCAGGTACATGGATTGGCCGAGCTCTCCCCGCGTATCGCCCACCAGCACCAGGGCGTCGCCGGCCTTCATCGACGAAAAGTCCGCCCGCCGCCCGTAGTCGGCGATCAGCCCCACGGCCCCCACCGTCGGCGTCGGCGGAATGGCCGCGCCGTTGGTCTCGTTGTAGAGGCTGACGTTCCCGCTCACGACGGGGAAATCCAGCGCCCGGCAGGCCTCGGCCATGCCCTCGATGGCGCGGACGATCTGGCCCATGATCTCGGGGCGCTCGGGGTTGCCGAAATTGAGGTTGTCGGTGATGGCGATGGGGTCGGCGCCCACGGCGGTGAGGTTGCGCCAGGCCTCGGCCACCGCCTGCTTGCCGCCCTCGTAGGGGTCGGCCTGGACGTAGCGCGGGGTGACGTCGGAGGTCATCGCCAGCGCCTTCCTGGTCCCGTGCACGCGCACGATCCCGGCGTCGGCGCCGGTGGCTGAATCCTCCAGGGTGTCGGCCATGACGTGGCGGTCGTACTGCTCCCAGAGCCAGCGCTTGGACGCCATGTCGGGGCTGGCCATCAGCGTCAGGATCGCGGCTTCCCAGTCGTCCGGCGCGGGGATGGTCGCGGGATCGAGGCGCGGCTGCGGCGCAGGCGCGGTCCAGGGGCGGTCGTAGAGCGGCGCGTCGTCGAACAGCGGCGCCAGGGGCACGTCGCAAACCGTCTCGCCCTTGTGCTTCAGGACGAGGCGGCCGGTGTCGGTGGTGCGCCCGATGGTGGCCGCGTCCAGGCCCCATTTGGCGAAGATGCGCTCCCCGTCGGCTTCACGCCCGGGCTTGAGGATCGCCAGCATCCGCTCCTGGCTCTCCGAGAGCATCATCTCATAGGCGCTCATGCCCGCCTCGCGCTGCGGCACGGCGTCGAGGTCGAGCTCGACGCCGACGCCGCCCTTGCCGGCCATCTCCACCGAGGACGAGGTGAGGCCGGCCGCGCCCATGTCCTGGATGGCGGCGACCGCGCCCGAGGCCATCAGCTCCAGGGTGGCCTCGATCAACAGCTTCTCGGCGAAGGGGTCGCCCACCTGCACGGTGGGGCGCTTCTCGTCGGAGGCGTCGTCGAACTCCGCCGAGGCCATGGTGGCGCCATGGATGCCGTCGCGACCGGTCTTGGAGCCGAAATAGACCACCGGCAGGCCGGCCGACGGGGCGGCGGAATAGAAGATCTTGTCGGCGTCGGCCAGGCCCACGCACATGGCGTTCACCAGGATGTTGCCGTCGTAGCCGCGGTGGAAGTTGGTCTCGCCGGCCACGGTGGGCACGCCGACGCAGTTGCCGTAGCCGCCGATGCCGGAGACGACGCCGCCCACCAACCGCCGGGTCTTCGGATGGCTGGGATCGCCGAACCGCAGGGCGTTGAGCAGCGCGACCGGCCGCGCCCCCATGGTGAAGACGTCGCGCATGATCCCGCCGACGCCGGTGGCCGCGCCCTGGTAGGGCTCGATGAAGGAGGGGTGGTTGTGGCTCTCCATCTTGAAGACGCAGGCCATCCCGTCGCCGATGTCGATGACCCCGGCGTTCTCGCCCGGCCCGCAGATCACCCGCGGCCCCGTGGTCGGGAATTTCGACAGGTGGATCTTCGACGACTTGTAGGAGCAATGCTCCGACCACATCACCGAGAAGACCCCCAGTTCAACGTCCAGAGGCTCCCGCCCCAGCCGCTGCACGATCACCCCATACTCGGCGGGCGAAAGCCCATACTCGGCGGCCGTTTCGGCCATGGTGACGGAGGTGGTGGCAGGCATGGCGCGGGGTTTAGCCGGACTCGGGGGGCGAGGGGAGGGGTGCGAGTCGTCATTCGACTATGCATGCGACACGTCCCCGTTTAGGTGCCGCGAGGCGACTTAGCTGGCCGCTTGTTTTGTCCACCGGCCGAACTCGCGTGACGGCAACAAACCCAGCAACTGACTTGCAGTCATCGCATTCGGATCCCACGTCCTGCGCAGCTGACGCATGAGCTTGCCCAGCCGGCGAGGCGTGCCTTGACCCTTTGCTTGTGCCCCTCGGCGGGTCCGCTTAGCCTCGGGATCCCAATAGAGGGCGAAGGCGGCTGCAATGACTGTCGGCGATCCGAACGTCTCCTGGGCCCCGGCCAGTTGCTCAAGTAAGTCTGGGTGCACGTCCATGGGCACACTTAGCATCATGCGCGCACGCTCGCCGTGCTCCTGAACTGACATCCAGCTCATCCTCGCGAGGTGGCGGCTCCACTTCCGGCCGGCAAGCTGTAGAGCAAGCCGCACGGACTCCTGCTTCTTGCGGCGCCCGGGTTCTTGGAGTGGTGCCAGCTGATCGATGTAGAAGAGCGAAAGCCAGTCCCAGAGACCTACGTCAAAGCGAATTGCGCCAACCGGCGCGCTACCGAGCTGCTTCTGAAGGTAACAGCCGAATGCGTAACGGTCAGCGAATTCGCGTGGCTCAACCTCGCACGCCGGAAGCAAAAGGGTCGACATCGAGGGATCGCTCAGGAGGTGTGCCGGCGAGGGGTCGGGACAGCCTGCGGCGACCCAGTCGTTCCAGACGGCCAAGCCCGCCGTCGTAAAGGTTCTCACTGGCGTCATTGTTCAGGTCCCCCCGTCACTGCGCTCATGAAATCGTGGCGGCTCGCGAATGCCCGACAGGCCTCATCGATCCATTCCCGCGTCTCCTGTTCTTGCTCCCAATCAGGCAGCTCCCCATCAAGTAAGTTTCGGACGAAGCGAAGCCAGAGGGAGCACCAATCGTCCTCCGCAGGCTCATCGGCTTCGTCACGGCGGGAGGCCCAGACGGTCAAGAGGATCTGGCGGAAGGCGGCGGGAAGGATCAGGGCCTGGAACAGCGGGTCCGTTTTTAGACGACCGATCGCGTCCGGAACTCGCTCATTCAGAACAAGGACCGCCGCGTCGTCCTCGAATTCTGTTCGCCAAGGCTCAGGCCCCAGGTCGCGCTCACGCACTGTTAAGAGTGGCTGCCGGCCTCCGTGCTCCGCCTCGCCGGCGTTAAAGCGGTCGCCAAGCGCGAGGAGCTTGCCTGTGCCCGGCTCGACCACTTTAACCCGGAACTGGAGGCTCTCGGCGGTTAGCTCCCGCAACTCTGTAGGACCGCGTGCGGCGGTGCGAGCGACGGTGCCGAAGTCGAAGCGCTCGATAGCACTTTGTCGGTGGGCTTCCACGAAGACCTGGCCATCCCGCGGCAGGTCCGCCAAGGCTGATAGGTCAATAGTGGCCACGAAAGTAGGTCGCGCCTCATCTGCTACAAGGGAGAAGCTGACCATTTCGCCCACGATCCGCCGACGCCCCGTACTATTTATCCGGCTAAGCATCAGTGGTGGTCCCCCTCGGCCAGGTAGATTGGACGACGAGGTCGCGCTGCGGATCAAATCCTGACACCTCCATTTCAAATGCTGAATCTTCGATGTCGAGTTCAATCCTCTGACCATGCGCCTCGCAGTCGGCACCGAGAGTCTCTATGGCGATACCACTGCTAGGGACCCCAAGGTCAAAGTCGTACGGCTCCCAGTCTTTCAGGGCATTGCCGCGCTCTACGTCGTAGGCGACTTCAAGTCGTAAGCGCGCGGGCAGCTGAACATCCGCGAAATCAGGCCCCGCGCATATTCTAAATCCGCCGGCCGCGCGGCTGATCCGAATCCGTCGTCGAGACTGGGGCAGGGTCGGCGGCTGCGGAACCGTGATTACAGCCTCCTTCTTTTTGCGCCGTGGTCGCGGGGCGTCGCCGGGCCGTTCCTCCAGCGAATTCTCAAGGAAAAAGAAGTTCAGAAGCGCGTTTGGATCGGCCGTGTCCTGACCGGAGGAAAGCAGCCGGTGCAGGGCCGCCGGTGCGCTGCGGATCAGGCCCAGCGTTTGGGCGGCATACCGTCTCCACCCCTTTGTGAAACGTTCGGCGCTGGGCGACCATTCGGTGTGCGCCGGATTTTCAGCGTCCCCCAAAAACTCGGAGACGAGGGGGTCGCGGGCGCGCAGCAGGATAAATCGTTCCGGAGCCGCGAACCTCGCCGCTACTCCAGGAATGGTGATGTCACCGCGCACACATAGAGCATCGCCACTTTCGCCCTCGGCCGCCTTTTGCAGAAAGATGTCGACGAACGTCTCGCTGGGAGTCGCATCCTTTTGGCGCGTTACCCGCACGGGAAGCCGTAAGCCCAGCAGCTCGCCGTCGGCATAGCGCTGTCGGAGTTCCTGGAGCCCCTCGGCGGCGAACAGTGTGTCGCCTATCGCAAAACCGTTGTCCCAAGGAATCTCAGGCAGGCACATGACGTCGGTGTCCGGCGTGCCATGCACGCTGTCGATAAAACGAACGAGACCGGGCTTTAGCAGTTCGATCCCGAGCTGACGCACGGAAGCCGCGGTGACCTCGACGCCCAAGACGTTGACCTCCAGGCGGCCTGTGAGGATCGGGAACGCGTAGTTCTGAATGACGAACCGGAGCAGGGCCTCTTGGTCTGGCCTGCGAACCGGATATGGGACTACGACCGACAGGCCAGCTTCGCCATTCCGCGTCAGACCGAACCCCTTTCGAATGCGCTCGAGGCGCTCAGGGTCTGAGACGGGCATAACCTTGCCCTCGCCGCCCGCTACCCCGTAGTGGCCGTGCGGAGCATAGCGCACGCCCGCTAGCTCGTGCGTTTTCAACACCGCTTGCCCGAGCATGAACGCTTCGCCGTCATCCTCCCGCACCGTGAAGCCGAAGAAGCATCGGATCGACGACGAGACTGGAAAGACAAGCTTGCCCAAGCCCCACCGGCCAAGCTTGCCACCTCTCTTCGCGGAGCCGCCGTGGCGGAAAAAGAATGATCTATAATTGCCCTTGTCGGCGGGGTCATCCGTGGCGCCGGTGAGGCCCTTCGTGCCGAAATCTTCGACCACCAGCACCGCCGGTGTGGGCGCCTCTACCTTCAGACTGCTCGCATCGATGCGTGGTGCCAGGGGTGCTGTAAGTTCATCCAGCAAGGCAATATCAAGAGCGGCCCCCTCGACAAAGGCAATCCGGAGTCGCACTGGCCCCCCGTCTTCACTGGCGGCATCCTGAGAGTTCTGAGCTGCCTCGCGGATCAGCGCCTCTGCGAGGTCGACCTTCTCAGTATTGAAGAGGTCGACCTCGGTGACCTCCTGCTCCATGTCGTTGAAGGCCTTCTGAGAGAAGCGCCAGCCGGCGGCATTGCCGCTCACAGTGAGAACCTCACGCCATCACCTTCCCGTTCACCCTCGAAGCGGGATCTGGCGCTCTTCAGTTCGCGGTCGAGGGTCTTAAAGATCTTCTCGATGTCCGCGGGGTTATACGAATAGTTGCTCCGGTTGCTCAGGTTGGCGATCAGCCGGATGTCCTTAATCGTCTTGGTCACGCGCGCCTCAGCAAGTCGTTTGAACCGACCCTGCGCGCTTTCAGTTTGCACCATAATCAGCCTCCACCTTGCTATAGAACGAGCATATCGCCCGCTGGGACCCATCAGTCAATTCAGATCGCAAATGAACGCATAAATATAATGAATGTACGAGCTTTTTTCGCCGTTCTGATCGCGTCAGAAGCGGTCTCGCAGGGGCCAGGGCGGAGGCGAGAACTTCCCCGATGGCGTGGATTTCAAGAATGAAATTGAATTTTGGTTGCTGTTGGCGAGGCTGCACAGGGGCCGGCGTGCGCTCATCGAGCCGATCCCGGACCGCAAGAGTGCACACTTCTGTTGACGAACCAGAACAAACCACGAAACTTAGCTCCGCAGCGGGGAGTGATTCGTTTTGGCCGAAGCCGTCCGGGTTCAGGTTCTTATGCGTCCCCGGGATGCCGCCGCGTTCGAGCAGTACTGCGAGAGTCTCGGGTTCAAGAAATCGACACTCATCGCTAGGCTGATCCGTGAGCATCTGGAACGCGAGGGCTACGGCGCTCAGCTTCGTCTGGCAGCGCAGCGATGAAGGGCGCATCCCAGGCGATCCAGCGCAAGCTTGAGCGGTTGAGGGCGGGAGCGCAGCCGCGCGTGTTGGATCTTTTCTCCGGCTGCGGCGGCCTTTCGCTGGGCTTCAAGGCGGCCGGCTACGATATCGCCGCTGCAGTCGAGTTCGACTTGCACGCCGCGCGCTCCCACGGATTCAATTTCCATCCGGGCGACAGGCGGCACGCCCTCGCGCGCGACATCACGCAGACCTCACCAGCGATGCTCACCGAAGCTCTCGGCCTCGGCGACACAGCGCAGGCTTTTGAGGTTCTGGTTGGCGGCCCGCCTTGCCAGGCCTTCGCTCGCGTGGGCCGTTCGAAGCTGAGGGAGGTCGCGGAGCACCCTGAGGCCTTCCGGCACGATGCGAGGGCGCGCCTTTACATCGAGTACCTGGAATACGTCGACGCCTGTGCGCCCCTGGCGGTCGTGATGGAAAACGTACCGGATATGCTCAACCATGGCGGGCACAACCTCGCCGAGGAGATCGCCGAGGTCTTGGAAACCAAGGGCTATGTGTGTCGATACACGCTCCTGAACGCTGCCTTCTACGGCGTACCTCAGATGCGCGAGCGGATGATCCTCATCGCCGTCCATCAGACCGCCACCGAACAGGTCGCCATGCCGGAGCCGACGCATTGGATCGAACTGCCAAGCGGCTATAGCGGGACCCGTGCCGTCGCGCTGAAATTGCTTGGAGATCGGTCGGGCGCGCATCGCTACTGCGAGCCGCCTGCGGCGGTCCCAGCTCTACCGGCTGCTGTGACCGCGGAAGACGCCATCGCCGACCTCCCGCCGATCTACGCCAGAGAGGCCCTTGCGACGGGCACCTTGAGACGCGGCCGGCGCGCGTTTGACGTGGCCGTGCCGTACCAAGGTGGAACCGTGCAGACCGAGTATGCGCGGAGCATGCGGAGCTGGGCGGGCTATGAGGGCGGACCGGCCGTGCGCGATCACGTAATCCGCTACCTGCCGCGGGACTATCAGCTGTTCGCAGGGCTGAAGGCCGGTGACCAATACCCTCAGGCGCATAGCTACGCCCTCTCGCTCTTTGCCGATCGGCTCGCCGAGCGTCGGGAGTGGGGGCAAGTAATCGAGGACGGTTCCCCCGAGTGGGAGGCGTTGAAAGCGAGCATCGTGCCGCCGTATGACGTGGGAAAATTTCCGAACAAGTGGCGCAAGATGGAGCGGGACCAACCTGCCCGCACCCTGCTCGCCCACCTCGGGAAGGATGGGTACAGTCACATCCACTATGACAGCGGCCAAGCCCGGCCTATCTCGGTGCGAGAAGCCGCACGACTTCAGTCATTTCCGGATGGGTTCGCGTTCAGTGGCACCATGAACCCGGCCTTCCGTCAGATCGGCAATGCAGTACCGCCACTCCTCGCGAAGCAGATCGGGCTCAGTCTGAAATCCCAACTGAAAGCGGCCCATCCCATCGCAATGGCGGCGGCCCTGCGCAGCGCGGAGCGCGGCCGGTGAGCGGCGGGGAGCTGATCATCGTCAGATCGTTGGCCAATTCCGACATGGGACTCTTCTCCTCGCACCGGAAGGGAGCCACAAGCAAACAACGTGCAATCGCACTGACAGAGCCGGCCGCGGAGCAGCTCTTGGCCCCCTCTACCTTTGCCGCCAAACGCGGCGAGTTGGACTGCATATGTCTTTACGGGGATGTGACAAACCGGGAGCATCGCCTCGTCAACAAAGCGGGGAAGAATTGGCGCCTGGGAGGCCGACAGCTCGGAGGCGAGATTTTTGCAGAACTCGACAGCAAGGACTTCGCTCTTCTGCGATCCGTGCGCCACAATGATGGCTCGACGCCGGTGCTCATGACTTTCGTCGGCCGGCGATCACAGCGGCTGGTCCAGGCTGGCTTGGTTCAGACGCTTAAGGACGCGCTTCGACAGAGCGTGGCGGTCTTCATGGACAGCTCGCCTGATTTTGACGCCCTCGCTGAACTTTTTCCGTCCGTGCCAGCAAGGTTGGCCGTGCGGGGAGCTCTTCATCAATCGGCGCTCCTCTGAGCAAGGAAGATCGCTCGCCAGCCCGGACCGACGTCCACTCGCCTGAGCGCCGCAGCTTCAATATGAGCCAGGTTCGAGGCCGGGACACGCGGCCGGAAATGCTGATCCGGCGCGGGCTGCATGCGCGCGGCTTCCGCTTCCGGCTGCATGTACGCAAGCTGCCTGGCCGACCAGATCTGGTTTTCCCCGGCCGGGGCGCTGTCATCCTAGTGCACGGATGTTTCTGGCACGGCCATGACTGTCCACTCTTTCGTCTTCCGGCGACGCGAACTGAGTTCTGGCGATCGAAGATCGCCGCCAACCGCGAACGCGACGCCCGGGCCGACGCAGCACTGGAAGCGGCCGGCTGGCGCCGGCTCACGATCTGGGAATGCGCCCTAAGGGGGCGTGCCCGACAGCCCGCCAGTCAAACGTTGGATGCCTGCGCTGCATTCCTTTGTGGGGACGTGGACGCAGCAGAGCTGGCTGGTCGTTGGGATGACCTGAGCGGCTAAAGTCATCCGTCCGGCCGCACGACGGACTTTTTCCTACGAAGAGCTAGGCCGCCCCTGAATTGACGGCCAGGCCGCCGCGCTTATCGCCTCCAGTTCGGCGCCCATCGTCGTGGCGGGCCCAGGGCGTCCGCGCCCACGAAAAAGCCCCGGCCGTCCGGCCGGGGCTCTTCGACGTTAAGAAAGGCGTCGACTGACCAACGACCCAATCTGGGGGGCTGGGGGGGCTGTTCAGGATCCGGACCGGATGCCGATCAGCCGACGGTCACAGTAAACAGGGCGGATGTGGCGGGCGCTGGGTCCCAATGGGGCCATTTCGGGGCGTTGTGTGACGGCCACAGGGGGCGCGGACACGGAAAGGTGCGGCGCTCCGACCCTTGCCAAGCGTGCGGCCGTGGGCGATCAGTTGACGAACGGCGGTCGCGCGATCGCCGGGGCGTGGGGCCCGCGGCGCTTCCCAGGACTTCGACGTCCTGCGCACCCAAAGGAAGCGGCGGAAGGCAGTCCGAGAGGGCTGCCTTTTTTGCGTCAAGAGCAGACAGGGCGAATCTCCTCTCCCCCTTGCGGGGAGAGGGTAGGGTGTGGGGGTGTCAGCTCCGCGTTCACCGGTCAGGACAGCGACCTCACAACTCGCACCCCCACCCCAACCCCTCCCCGCAAGGGGGAGGGGCGCGCTAGTGTCGCCCGTCAGGGGTGGACGTAGGCCGGCGGCAGGGGCCTCGCCAAGTCCTTGTAGCGGTCCCGCAGTTCCAGCTGGCGCGAGGTCATCGGCTGCTGGGCGCCGTGGATGAAGACCGCCGTGGGCTGGCTGAGCGGCTCGAAGGGGTCGCCGGTCCAGATCACCAGGTCGGCGTCCTTGCCAGGCTCGATGGAGCCGGTGCGGTCCGCGACGCCGAAGATCCGCGCCGGGTTGAGGGTCACCGCCGCCAGGGCCGCCGCATAGGGCATGCCGTGGGCGACCGCATTGCCGGCGTCGTAGCGGGTCTCGCGCGCGCGGTAGTCGCCGCCCTCGGACTCCAGGGCGACCGTGACGCCGGCGGCCTGCAGGCGCGCGGAGTTGTCCATGGTGGAGGCCAGCATCTCGTAGCTTTCCGGCCGGTCGTTCAGCGGGTTGAGCAGGACGGGAACGCCGGCCTTGGCGATCTCGGGCGCCACCAGCCAGCCCTCCTCGGCGCCGTCGAGGATCACCTTGACGCCTTCCTCGCGGGCGAGCTTCAGCACCGCGCGGATGTCGGAGGCGCGGTGAACGTCGGCGATGATCGGCATCTTCCCCTGCACCACCGGGATCAGGGCTTCCAGGTCGGCCTTGGAGAGCCCCAGGTCGCGGTAGCCGGCGCGGTCGTAGGCGGCCTTGTTCTTCATGTAGTCGCGGACGTCCTGCAGGGCGGTCTTGAAGGCGACGATCTGCGCGCCCCGGGCGCCGCCGGCGAGGCCCGCGCCGGCCTGGCCGAAGGGCGCCACCATGCCGACCTTGGCCCGGGTCAGGATGTCCTCGCCCTTGCCCAGATGGATCACCACCGCCTGGCCCGCGAAGAGGGCGTGGGAGGGGTTGTCCGCCCCGCCGACGCCGGCGGTGTAGGTCGCCGCCTCGTCGCCCTCGTCGTCGGCGCCCCGCCGGCCGCGGCCGGGCTTGGGCATGACCACGGCG
>Ga0207695_10001686_pt1 | contig 35482 bp, 29 predicted proteins | sample KBSC54metaG_FD_184354 | JGI IMG/M metagenome (GOLD analysis project Ga0207695, IMG submission 184354) | Corn rhizosphere microbial communities from Kellogg Biological Station, Michigan, USA - KBS C5-4 metaG (SPAdes) (version 2) | ecosystem: Host-associated > Plants > Roots > Rhizosphere > Soil... | reverse complement strand
AGCCCTGGCGGTCGGCAACATTTATTTCCGCCAGCGCTGCATGCGCAAGGTCCACGAACTGCGCTCCCGCGGCATCACGATCCTGTTCGTCTCGCATGCCGTCAGCGACGTGAAGGCGATCGGCGACCGCGCCCTCTGGCTCGACCACGGCCGCGTGCGCGATATCGGCGAACCCGATCGCGTCATCTCCAGGTACCTGGCCGCGATGACCGAGAAGGATTCGACCTACCTGCGGGCTCGCGCCGTGGATGCGCCAACCGCCCGCACCGGTCCCGTGCGCGCTCCCGAAATCGTCGAGACCATCCCCAACATCGATCACCGCTTCGGGGATGGCCGCGCCGAGATCCTGGGCATCGCCATCCTGGACGAGCAGGCCCGTCCGGTGCACATGCTGGAGCCCAACTCGCGCATCGTGGTCCGCATCAGCGTGCGCGCGAAGGACGATCTGGCGCTTCCCATGGTCGGGTTCATGCTGCGCAATCAGCTCGGCATGGATTTCTCCGGCACGAATACCGCGCGCGAAGGCCACGAGTTGCCGCCGATGCATGCTGGCGACATCACCACGGTCGACTTTCACCTGGACCTTCCCGAACTGTACCCGGCCTCGTTTTCCTTTTCCCCGGCGATCGCCGACGGCCCGCTCGACGGCTATGCCATGTGCGACTGGATCGACAACGCGGTGGCGCTGCAGATGAGCCGCCAGACCGACCAGATCTATGGATACATGCATCTGCCGTGCCGCGTGGAAGTGAATGCGCGCATGGCGGGCGCGCCCGAAATGGAGAAGCACTTTGGCTGAATTCACGGGCGAAAGGCTGATTCCCGGCCAGGTAGATGTCGATCTGCTCAACGAGCATGTGGCGCGATACGCGTTTGCGGCGCGCTTGGCTCGCGGCAAGCGTGTGCTTGATGCCGGATGCGGCGCGGGCTATGGGTCGGCCGAACTGGCGCGGTCGGGACTCAACGTCACGGGCATCGACGTGGCGCCCGAAGCCGTCGACTTCGCGCGCGAGAATTACCAGAGCGGGAATTTGAATTTCCAGCAGGCATCGTGCCTCGCTCTGCCGTTTGCCGACGGCGTCTTCGACCTGGTGGTTGGCTTCGAGGTCATCGAGCACCTGGAGGATTGGCGCGGCTTCCTCGCCGAAGTACAGCGGGTGCTCGCGCCGACGGGCCAGTTCATCGTATCGACTCCCAATAAGCTCTACTACACGGAGTCGCGCGGAGAGCAGGGCGCGAATCCTTTCCACGTCCACGAGTTCGAGTTTGAGGAATTCCGCCAGGAGTTGCTGGCCGTCTTCCCGCATGTTTCGATGTTCCTGGAAAATCACGTCGAGGGCGTGACGTTTCAGCCGCACGAAGAGGGTCATACCGTTGAGGTGCGGGTGGACGCGGGCGATCCCGCTCCCGACGAATCGCACTTTTTCGTGGCGGTGTGCGCGCGCCGTCCGCAGATGGGGAATCCGACCTTTGTCTATGTCCCGCGCGCGGGCAACGTGCTGCGCGAACGCGAGCGGCATATCGGACTCCTCGAAAAAGAGCTCGTCACGAAAGATGAGTGGCTTTCGAAACTGCAGGCCGATATCGCCGAGTTCGATCGCGAGCATCAGAAACTGCTCGAAATGTTCCGCGTGCAGAAGGCGGAACTGGAGCGAAGCAACGCGTGGGCTGAGCAGTTGGATGCCGACGTGAAAGAGCGCTGTGCGCGCGTCGATGCGCTGCAACTGGAACTCGCCGCCGAACAGGAGTCGGCGCGCCTGATGGCGGAAGAGTATGCGGCCAAGGTCCGCAATCTCGAAGAGGATATCCGCGCGAAAACGAAGTGGGCGAAGGACGTGGAAACTGCTTTGACCGTGGATGTCGAGAAGCAGACAGCCGAACTGGTGAAGGCCGTGGCAGCGCTGCACGCCACCGAAAAGGAATTGCACGAGCGGACCGAGTGGGCGCTCCGGCTGCAGGACGAAGCCGGTCAGTTGGCCGCGCAGGTGGCCCTGTTCCGCCAGTCGCGTTGGGTGAAACTGGGCCGCAAGGTTGGGCTGGGTCCGGTTTTGCCCACCAGTTAACATGGCGCTGCTGAAGCGATTCATTCGGGCGCTGCCCCTGCTGCTCTTATCGCCGCTGCTGCTCGCCGCGAGCGTCCTCGCGTTGGCCATTTCCGACCTGCTGCCGAAGCGGAAAATCGCCGCGGCGAAGTCGCGCGCCGGCCGTCCGCGATCCGCTTCCGTCGTCATCCCCAACTGGAATGGCCGCGATCTGCTGGACAAGTACCTGCCCTCGATCGTGATCGCCTTGGCCGGCAATCCCGACAACGAGATCGTCGTGGTCGACAACGGCTCCGAGGACGGCAGCGCCGATTTCGTCCGCAAGAATTTCCCGCAGGTCACGCTGGTCGCCCTGGAGAAAAATCTGGGCTTCGGCGGCGGTTCCAACGCCGGATTCCGCGCCGCGAAAAACGAGATCGTCGTCCTGCTGAACAGCGATATGCGCGTGGCGCCCGATTTTCTCGCGCCCCTGCTGGAAGGCTTCGACGATCCCGATGTCTTCGCCGTCTCGTGCCAGATTTTCTTCAGCGACGCTACCAGGAAGCGCGAGGAAACGGGCCTGACGCAAGGCTGGTGGCAGGACGGCAGCCTGCGCGTTCGCCATCGCCTCGACGACGAAGTCCGCGATCTCTTTCCCTGCTTCTACGGCGGCGGCGGGTCGTGCGCTTTCGACCGCGACAAATTCCTCGAGCTGGGCGGCTTCGATGAACTGCTGGCGCCCTTCTATCTGGAGGACACCGACCTCGGCTACATGGCCTGGAAGCGCGGTTGGAAGGTGCTGTACCAGCCCCGCAGCATCGTTTATCATGAGCATCGGGGCACCATCGGCAAGCGCTTCCGCGAGGAGCGGATACAGGCCGTCCTCAAGAAAAACTATCTCCTGTTCTGCTGGAAGAACATCCACGAGTGGCGCAAACTGTCCGCCCATTTCCTCTTCGCCTGGGCCGGCATGCTGCTGGCGGTGCTGTTCGGCGATGTTCCGCTGCGTCCCAATCTGCTCGCCCTGTGGCGCGCATTTACTCAACTGCCGCAGGCCTTCCGCTCACGGCGGCGCGCCCGGTCGCTGGCCCGCATCAGCGACACCGAGGCATTCCGCCGTCCGCTCGGCGGCTATTACCGCGACCGCTTCGCCACAATCGAGCGGGAATCAGGCCCGCTGCGGGTGCTGTTCGTCTCGCCGTACCCCATCTGCCCGCCGGTGCATGGCGGCGGCGTCTTCATGTATCAGACGCTGCGGCAAATGTCGCGGCTCGCGGAAGTCCACGTGCTAGAGCTACTCGATTGGGAATGGCAGGCGAAGGACAACGAAGAGCTGCGCGACTTCTGCGCCAGCGCGGAGTGGCTGGTGCGGCCGAGTGGCAACGTGCGCGACATGGGCTCGCTATTGCCGCACGCCGTCCACGAATTTGCCAACGAAGATTTCGACTGGCTGATCCAGCGCCAGCTTTATCAGAAACGCATCGACGTGCTGCAGCTCGAGTACACTCCGCTGGCGCAGTATCGCGGCGCGTACCGGCGGATCGTGTGCGCTCTCTTCGAGCACGACGTCTACTTCCAGTCGATCGGCCGCGGCCTCGGCCACATGATCGGCCTGACCGAGGAACTGAAGGCGCGCGTCGAATACCTGCGCGCGCTGCGGTACGAATTGCGGGCGCTCCCGGCCTTCGACCAGGTGCAGGTTTGCACGCCTGCCAATCGCGATTATCTGCTCGGTTTTCGACCGGAACTGGCGGCAAAACTGCGCCCCGGTCTGCGCGCCGGCATCGATACCGCGCAGTACGATTTCCGGTCCGAGGGTCGCGAACCGCTGACCATGCTGTTCGTCGGCAGCTTTCGACACGAGCCGAATCGCGTGGCCATGGAGTGGTTCGTTCGCCAGGTGCTGCCGTTCATCCTGCAGCGCGAGCCGAACGCCAGGATGGTAGTGGCGGGCAGCGATCCGCCTCCTGCGCACACGTACGCCGACTATTCGGCGAATCTGGAGATGCTCGGGTATGTCGACGACGTCCGGCAGCCGCTGTCGCGGTATTCGGTCTTCGTGTGTCCCATCCTCAGTGGATCGGGCGTGCGCGTCAAACTGCTGGAAGCATTTGCGGCCGGTATCCCGGTCGTGTCCACCGTCGTGGGGGCCGAGGGACTGGCGAAAGAGGACGGCGAATTCTGCGCGCTATCCGACGATCCGGCGGGCTTCGCCGAACGCGTATGCAAGCTCTTCGAAGATCCGGACGCCGCGGCCGCGATGGCACAACGCGCGCGCGTCGAAGTGGAGGCCCACTGGGATATGGCGGTGATCACCGCAAAGCTGGTGGCTGGATACGGCGAGTTGGTGAAGGCGAAACGGGCTACTTCTTGTTCAGATCGTGCTTGAGGCGGCTTACAATGTCGTTTGCCGTGCGGTCCAGGTCCTTGCCCGTGGTGGATTTCGGGGGAGCGTATACCGACCACAGAATTTCGCGGCTTTTGGCGTCGACCAGAAAAACGGTGCCCTTGCTGCGGCCGAATGAGGAACTCGTGGCGGGGTTGGTAAGCTTGTTCATCGCCGGCCCGAACATCGAATTGCCGGTTGTTTCTTCGGCCGGTTTGGTTTCGGTCTTGGCCGGCTCAGGGGGCGGGAAAATCGTGTCCATTTGCTGTTCGAACGCATCCCCGATATGGTCAGTAATGATGACGTCGGCCTTCTTGGGGTCGGTAACCACTTGCAATAAATGGTCGTTGGTCAACCGGTTGGCCAGATATTGGTCCATTCCGCGGTACATGGAGAGTACGTACACCGTCTTCGCGGTGGAAAGATCTCCGGCGCACGCGAGCGCGCCGGACCAAAGGAGAAGAGAAAGCAGACGCATTGGTTTCATGATATCCGCGTTTATATCGTACTGACGCGCGCCTGCGGGAAAAAGTCTGGACATGTATAAGGGACAATCGATCACCGTGATCATCCCCTGTCTGAATGAGGAGCAGGGAATCGAGAAGGTCCTCCGCGCCACGCCTGGTTTCGTCGACGAAGTGATTGTGGTGGACAATAATTCGACCGACCGGACCAGCGAGGTGGCCGCGTCGCTCGGCGCCAAGGTCATTCGCGAGGAGGTGCGCGGCTACGGCCGTGCCTACAAGCGCGGATTCTCCGCCGCCACCAGCGATCTCATCGTCACTCTCGACGGCGATCAGAGCTATCCCGTGGACGCGCTGTCGTACCTGCTCGAGGCTTTTCTGCACCTGGGAGTCGACTTTTTAAATATGTCGCGATTCCCGGCGCGCGATCCGCGAGCCATGAGCTTCAAAAACAAGCTCGGCAACTGGATCCTCTCGCTGTGGATGTCGATCCTGTTTTTTCGCTGGGTGCGCGACTCGCAATCCGGTATGTGGGTCTTCCGCCGCTCCATCCTGAAGGACATGATCCTGCGATCGGACGGCATGGCGTTCAGCGAGGAAATCAAGACGGAGGCGGTCCGCAATCCCAACATCCGCTTCGGCGAGATCCCGATTCAATACTCCTCCCGCCTCGGCGAAACGAAGTTGAACGCCTGGCGCGACGGCTTCCAGAATCTCGCGTTTCTCACCAGGAAGCGGTTCTTTCGATGAGCGGTGAGGAGTCAGAAGTCAGGAGTCGGGAGTCAGGAGTCCCGTCTGCGCGAGCTCAGCGAGCCACTGAACCCCAACCCCTAACCCCCAACCCCCAACCCCGCTTTTCCATTTCCGTCGTCATCCCAGTCTGGAATGGCCGCGATTATCTGGAGCGACTGCTCGCGACGATCGCCGCGCAAACCTCCCCGGCCGGCGAGTTGATCGCCGTCGATAACGGCAGCCGGGACGATGCGCCCGAAGTTGCGCGACGTGCCGGAGCGCGCGTCATTTCGATGGGCCGCAATGCAGGCTTTGCCGCCGCCGTGAATCGCGGCATCCGCGAGAGTCGCGGCGACTGGATCGCCGTCCTCAACAGCGACGTCGAACTCGCGCCGGATTATTTCGAACAACTCCTCAAGACCTCCGGCTGGTTCGCCACGGGAAGAATTCTCAGCGCCGCCGACCCCGGCCTAATCGACGCGACCTTCGATGCGACTTGCCGCGGCGGAACCACTTGGCGTGTCGGCAGCGGCAGGCCCGACGGACCCCTGTTCCGCACACCCCGCACCATATGGTCTCCTCCCTGGACCGCTGCCCTCTTTCGCGCCGGCTTGTTTGAAAAGGTGGGCATGCTCGAAGAGAGTTTCGAGTCCTACCTCGAAGATGTCGACTTCGGGTTGCGCTGCGTGAAAGCCAAATGCAGCGGCGAGTATCTCCCCGACGCAGTGGCCCGCCATCACGGCAGCGCCTCGCGCGGCCGGTGGCATCCGGAAACCGTGCGCCTGATCGCGCGCAATCAGGTGCTGCTCGTAGCCCGCCACCTTCCTGAACGAAAGATACCGGCGTGGATCGCTCAGCTCTTGTGGGGCGCGGTGGCGCTCCGCCACGGTGTCGGACTCGCATGGTTCCGCGGCAAACTGCAAGGTCTTCGCCAGTATCCAGCCGCACGCAGTAAATACCGGAGCAACGACTCAGAACTTCTAGAACCTGTCCTATCCACTTACGAAGCTCTGATTCGTGAACTACAGAACAAAACCGGGCCGGACCTTTATTGGAAGCTGTACTTTCTTATGACCCCAGGTGGGGCAAAGTGACACATGGCGGACATCGGGATCATCATCGTAACTTATAACTCCGGTGACGAAATCGGTCCGTGCCTGGACGCAGCCATGTCCCGTGCTACTGATGTCGTAGTCGTGGACAACAATTCCAATGACTCCACCATTGCCGAAGTGGCGCGAAGAGGCGCGAGGCTGATCGCCAATTCCACGAATCGCGGCTTCGCCGCCGCGGTCAATCAGGGCTTCGCAGTCTTAAAGAATCCTTATATTGTGCTGCTGAATCCGGATGCAGTGCTGTTGACCGGATTGGAGCCATTGAGCGAGGCTTCCGACTTACCCCGAGCGGCCGGTGCCGGCGGTCAGTTGGTCGACTCGCAGGGTCTGCCTCAGTTGGGTTTCATGATCAGGAGATTCCCTAGTCCGGCAGCATTGGTTTTGGAATCTCTCTTGCTAAATCGGATCTGGCCGAATAACCCGGTGAACCGGCGGTATCGTGCGTTGGACCTGGATCCGGGAAAACTTAGTGCGGTCGAACAGCCGGCCGGAGCGTTCCTCATGATCCGCCGTGAGGTTTGGGAAAAGCTGGGCGGATTCGATGAAAGGTATTACCCCTTGTGGTTCGAGGACGTGGATTTTTGCCGCCGCGCAGCCGACGTAGGATATCTGTTGTACTACGCACCTGCGGCTGTTGCCAAACATACGGGTGGGCACTCTATCCCGCAGATCTCAGTAGAGTTGCGCCGTATTTATTGGTATCGTAGTCTACTGAGGTATGCAGCCCGACGCTTTCGTCCGATATCGTTTCGGACGGTTAGTCTGGCTGTGATAGCGGGCTCGGCGCTGCGGGCGATTCTCGAATCGGCCGGGCAACGGAGCCTGAAACCGTTGGCAGCATGGGGGCGCGTTGTGCGACTCGCGGGCCGGTGTTTACTCTTCGGCTGGCGGGACGAAGCAGTGTAGTATCTCCCGGCAATTCGGGGATTTTACGGATGTTTAGACGTTTCGGTCACTCAGGTTCTAGTTCATGGCGCACAACGACTTCGTCTCCGTCACGATAGTTACATACAATAGCGGCCGTTTCATCAAACGCTGCCTCGAATCGGTACTGGCTCAAAAGTATCCGAACAAGGAAATCATCGTAGTGGACAACGCGTCCACCGATGGCACGATCGATATCCTGGAACAATTCGAAGATCGCTGCCAGGTTTACTACAACGACGAAAACGTAGGTTTCGCGGCCGCTCAGAATCAGGCCATCAAACTCTCTAATGGGGATTGGGTCCTCACTCTTAATCCCGATGTGTTACTCCTGCCTAATTTCATCCAGGCGCTGGTGGATGCCGGTCAATTCGATCCTAAGATCGGCGTGGTCTGCGGGAAACTCCTGACCATGACGAGTCACTTCGAGATACCCGATAAACCTGTGGTGGATTCCACCGGGATTTACTTCAATCCCATGCTCCGCCATCTGGATCGCGGCAGTCAGGAAGTCGACAACGGTCACTATCTTCAATATGAGTATGTCTTCGGCGCCACCGCCGCGGCGGCACTGTACCGCCGGCTGATGATCGAAGATATTTCGCTCGACGGTGAGTTTTTCGATTCGGATTTCTTCGTCTATCGCGAAGACGCCGACGTGGCATGGCGCTCGCAATTGATGGGTTGGAAGTGCCTGTACGCGCCGTTCGCGCGCGGCTATCACGTGCGCAAAGTGCTCCCCGGAAATCGCGGCGCACTGCCGCCCGAAATCAATATGCACTCAGTGAAGAATCGCTTCCTGATGCGCATCAAGAACATTTCCCCGAGCCTCTACCGGCGCAACTGGTTTTCCATCACATCGCGCGATGTGGTGGTGGTGATGTGCTGCCTGTTGTGGGAGCACACTTCCCTGAAGGCCTACTGGTTTCTGATGAAGAATCTCAAGCGCACTTTGGCCAAGCGCCGCCTGATCCAGTCCTGCCAGCGGGTGGACAATCAGTATATGGCGAGCTGGTTCCAGTACGCGCCCGTCAGCAAGCAGGCGCCGAAGAAGTTGACGCGCGTGCTCTCACGGTCTGAAACCGCGAGCACCTAGACCCGCGTGCGCATCGCCCTCCTTGGCACTCGGGGCATTCCCGCCAACTACGGCGGATTCGAAACATTTGCCGAGGAACTCTCCGTCCGCCTTGTCGAGCGCGGCCACGAAGTCACTGTCTATTGCCGTGAGCGGCACGCCGAGCCCGCCTATCGCGGCGTCCGGCTGCAGTATCTGCCCACCATCCGCCATAAGTATTTCGATACCCTGGCGCACACCTGGTTTTCCACGCTTCATCTGCTGCGGCATCGCGCCGGCGTGGCGCTGTACTGCAATGGCGCCAACGCGATCTTCACGATACTGCCGCGCATCTCCCGCATGCCGGTCGCGCTGAATGTCGACGGCATCGAGCGCAAACGCAAGAAGTGGAACAAGCTCGCGAAGGGTTGGTATTACGTGTCGGAATGGCTGGCCACGTTCTGCCCCTCGGTAGTCGTCACCGACGCGCTCACCATTCAGGAATACTATCGGCGGCAGTGGCGCAAAGACAGCGTCTTCATTCCGTACGGCGCCGAGATCGGCAAGGTCGCGGGAACTGAGGCACTGCAAAAGCTGGGACTCGAGCCCGCGACGTACTTCCTCTATGTGAGTCGCATGGAGCCGGAGAATCATCCCCTCGAAGTGCGCCAGGCCTTCGAGTCGCTATCCACCGGAATGAAGCTCGCGCTGATCGGCGACGCGCCCTACGCGCATGAGTACATCCGCCGCGTGCGTGACACGAAAGATCCGCGCGTCCTGATCCCCGGCGGGATTTACGGCGAGGGCTATCGCGAACTGCAGTCGCACTGCTTCGCGTATATCCACGGCACGGAAGTCGGCGGCACACACCCCGCGCTCATCGAAGCCATGGGCCGCGGCGCGCTGGTGTTGTATCGCGATACTCCCGAGAACGCCGAGGTCGCGGGCGATGCCGGCATCCCCTTCGACTGGCCCGATCTTCCCGCAAAACTCGACTCAGTCCTCGCCATGTCCGAAGAATCCCGCGACGCTCTCCGCACCCGCGCCATGGATCGCGCCCGCGCCCTCTACTCCTGGGACGCCGTCACGACAGCGTACGAGAAACTGCTGGAAAACATTATTGGTGGCCTTTGTCGGCGCGGCAACACGTAATGCGTCCGGTAGCATTTCTCCATCGCGGGGTGTCCGCTCTTGCTGAATCGTAAGTCCGTCTTCGGGCCTTTCCCCAGCGGCGGTATTGAGTTTCGCTCGGCTTCAGTCCTTTCGCCGTGGCCCACTGCGGGAAAAACTTCATCGCTGCGTTGAGCCTGGACAGTCAACTCCTCCACTTTGCCAGCAAGCTCTCGACATGTCCCCTTCGACACGAGAGAACTTCTGGCCCGCCTTCACCAGGAGTGATTCGTAACGCCTTTCCCTACTTCGTTGACTGGGATTAGGGTGATGGTACAATAGTTGACGCTCAGAGTCTGGAATAATTCCTTTCCTTGCAGAAACATGCGAACTTGCATCTTTATGTGGAGGGAATGAATCCAAGAGGTATAAAATGGCGCAAGTTCTCCCGCTACCCAAGCTGGTCCGCACGGATGCCGAGCCCTTGCTCGACACCATCGGCAATACTCCTCTGCTCCGTCTGCAGAAGGTCCCGTTGGATTTCCCGGACGTCGAGATTCTCGTCAAAGCCGAGTACTTCAACCCCGGTGGATCGGTCAAGGATCGCGCGGCGCGCAACATGGTCATGGACGGCCTGCGGTCCGGCAAGCTCAACCACAACCGCATTATTCTGGATTCCACCAGCGGCAACACCGGGATCGCCTACGCCATGATCGGCGCCAATCTCGGCTACAAGGTCAAGCTCTGCCTCCCGGCGAACGCCTCCGAAGAACGCAAGCGCATCCTGCGCGCGTACGGCGCCGAGATGGTCTTCAGCGATCCGGCCGAGGGTTCCGACGGCGCCATCCGGCTCTGCCGCCAGATCTACATGGCCGACCCCGACCTCTACTTCTATCCCGACCAGTATAACAACGCGGCCAATTGGAAGGCCCACTTCGAGCACACCGGCCCCGAGATCATCCAGCAGACCGGCGGCCGTCTCACCCACTTCGTCACCGCCATGGGCACCAGCGGCACCTTCACCGGCGTCACCCGCCGCCTGCGCCGCGACCTACCCCACGTGAAATGCTACTCCGCCCAGCCCTCCAGCGGATTCCACGGACTCGAAGGGCTCAAGCACATGCCCTCCGCCATCGTCCCCGGCATCTACGACGAAAAGCTCGCCGACGGCAACCTCTGGATCGAGACCGAAGACGCGTATAAAATGGTGAAACGGCTGGCGCGCGAAGAAGGACTGCTGGTCGGAATTTCCTCGGGATGCAACGTACACGCTGCGACGCTGCTGGCCCGCGAGTGTGCCGAACGCGGCGAATCGGCCACCATCGTCACCTTCGTTTGCGATAGCGCCGACAAATACCTGAGCGAGCATTTTTGGAACGAGGAATGATCCGCATCGAAGCTGAACCTTGGGACGCCATGGTGGCGCATGCCCGGGAGACTTACCCGAACGAGTGTTGCGGAGCCATGCTCGGTTCCACCGACGGCGACCAGAAGACCGTTCGCATCGCCCTTCGCCTGCGCAACGCCTTCGAAGGCGCCCAGGCGGCGCGTTATGAGCTGCGCCCCGAAGATCTGCTGGCAGCCGACAAGGCCGCGCGCGAACGCAGCATGGACCTGATCGGGATCTATCATTCCCATCCCGATTGCGACGCTTATTTTTCGAAAACAGATTTGCAGAACTCGTGCCCCTGGTATTCCTTCGTTGTCTTATCCATTCAGAAGGGCGAGTTCCACCACGCCAATAGCTGGCTGCCGAACGCGGACCAAACCGACGCGGCAAAAGAGGAGTTGAGTTACTGATATGGCCAAGATTTTGATACCGACGCCCTTGCGTCAATTCACCGGCAAACAGGACGCCGTCACCGTCGGCGGCGCCACGGTCGGCGAAGTTCTGTCCGGCCTGACCGCGCAATACCCCGACCTGAAGAAACAGATTTTCAACGACGAGGGCAAGCTGCGCAGCTTCATCAACGTCTACGTCAACGACGAGGACATCCGCTACCTCAGCAAAGACGCGACCGCCACCGCCGAGACCGACACCATTTCGCTGGTGCCGTCCATCGCGGGCGGCAGTGTTTCCGCGCCGCCCGAAGAGGCCACTCTCACCAAGGACGAGATCCTCCGCTACAGCCGCCACCTGATCCTGCCCGAGGTCGGCATGGAAGGCCAGCAGAAGTTGAAGGCGGCCAAAGTCCTCCTCGTCGGCGCCGGCGGACTCGGTGCGCCCCTTGGACTCTATCTCGCCGCCGCCGGAGTGGGCCGCATCGGCATCGTGGATTTCGATGTCGTCGATTTCACCAACCTGCAGCGGCAGGTAATTCACGCGACTCCCGACGTCGGCAAGAAGAAGCTGGACTCGGCCGCCGCCAAGATGCAGGCTATCAATCCGGCCCTGCGCGTCGACAAGTTCGAAGTCGCGCTCTCCAGCGAGAATGCCCTCGACATCCTCAAGGACTACGACCTCGTGGTCGATGGCACCGACAATTTCCCCACGCGCTATCTCGTGAACGACGCCTGCGTGCTCCTGGGCAAGCCCAACGTGTACGGCTCCATCTTCCGCTTCGAAGGCCAGGCCACCGTCTTCGCCTACGAGGGCGGACCCTGCTACCGTTGCCTCTATCCCGAACCGCCACCGCCCGGCCTGGTCCCCAGTTGCGCCGAGGGTGGAGTTCTCGGAATCCTCCCCGGCACCATCGGCCTCATTCAGGCCACCGAAACCGTCAAGCTGATCCTGGGAATCGGGACCACGCTGGTCGGTCGCCTACTCCTCTACGACGCCCTGGGTATGAAGTTCCGCGAACTGAAGCTCCGCAAAAATCCCGAGTGCCCAGTGTGCGGCGACCATCCGACCGTCACCAGGCTGATCGACTATCATCAATTCTGTGGCGTGCCTCAGCCAAGCCAGCAGGTGCCCGTCCAGGAGACCAAGGTGAACGAAGGCGAAATCGACGTACTCGAACTCAAGCAGAAACTGGATCGCGGCGATAAGTTCACGCTGATCGACGTCCGCGAACCGCACGAATACAAGATCTGCAATATCCCCGGCGCGAAGCTGATTCCGCTCGGCGAATTCCCCCAGCACCTCGGCGAATTCAGTCCCGAAGACGACATCGTGATCCATTGCAAGAGCGGCATGCGCAGCGCCAAGGCCTGCGCCTTCCTCCGGCAAAATGGACTGACTCACGTACGCAACGTAGTCGGCGGCATCCTCGCCTGGTCGGACAAAGTCGACCCGTCCGTCCCCAAATACTGACGTAGGGCAGGCGCTTTCGCCTGTCCAAGCCGAGCGCCAGCTCGGCCGGTGCTGCTGTAAGCTGATAGCTGAAAGCTGATCGCTGAAGGCTTCCCGCTGATCGCTGAAAGCTCCATGCCCCCCAAGCACATCGTCGTCGGCACCGCCGGCCACATCGACCACGGCAAGACGGCGCTCGTCAAAGCGCTCACCGGCATCGATGCCGACCGTCTCGAAGAAGAAAAGCGCCGCGGCATCACTATCGATCTCGGCTTCGCTCACCTGCAACTCACCCCGTCGTTGCGCGTCGCGTTTGTCGACGTGCCCGGCCACGAGCGCTTCGTCAAGAACATGCTGGCGGGCGTCGGCGGCATCGACCTCGTGCTCTTCGTCATCGCCGCCGACGAATCCATCAAGCCGCAAACCCGCGAGCATTTCGACATCTGCCGCCTCCTGGGCATCCCGCGCGGAATCGTCGCCCTCACGAAGGCCGACCTGGTCGATCCCGACATTCTCGGCCTCGTCAAAATGGAAGTCGAGGAACTGGTCGCCGGCTCTTTTCTCGAAGGCGCGCCCATGGTGCCCGTCAGTTCCGTAACCGGCGCGGGACTCGACGACCTTCGCCACGAACTCGCGCGCGCCGCTGCGGCCGCCCCCGAGAAGAACCCCGCCGGCCATTTCCGCCTGCCCGTCGATCGTGTCTTCTCCGTGAAGGGTTTCGGAACCGTCGTCACCGGCACCATGATTTCCGGCTCCATCGACAAGGACCGCGAGGTCGAGGTCTATCCCACCGGCCGCCGCCTGCGCGTCCGCGGCGTCGAAGTTCACGGCTCGAGGGCCGAGCACGCCGTCGCCGGACAGCGCACCGCTCTCAATCTCGCCGATATCGAAGCCGCCGACCTGCAGCGCGGCAACGTGCTGAGCAGCCCTGGCACCTTCCAGCCTGTGCAACACCTGGATTGCCGGCTCGACCTGCTGCCCTCGGCCAAGCCCCTCAAGCATCGCGCGCCCCTTCATTTCCATTCCGGCACGGCCGAGATCGAAGCCGAGGTCCGCCTGTTCAACGGCGCCTCGGCGATGGCCCCCGGTTCCACGGCCTTCGTTCGCATTGTCCTCCGCGATCCGGCGCTGCTCCTGCCCGGCGACCGCTTCATCGTTCGCAGCTTTTCCCCTGTGCTGACCATCGGAGGCGGCGACGTGGTGGATATCGGCGCGCGCCGCTATCTCCAGACGGACGATGTGGCCGGCCGATTGTCGAACCTGAGTGTGGCGGTCCTGGTGAAAGAATCGAAATTCGGCGAGGGCATGGCCGAACTGGTCGCGCGCACCGGCCGTCTCCCCGCCGAGATCGCCGCCGCGGCTGCTCAGGCGCCACTCGTCGCCCTCAATCAGCCGCAGCCCTGGTACATCGACCGTGCCTGGTTTCAAGCTACCCGCGACCGGCTGGCGCGCGCTGTGCGCGATTTCCATAAGGCCAATCCGCTGCTGCCCGGAATCGCCAAACAGGACCTGCGCAGCCGCGAATTGCCGGCCGCTCCCCTCTTCGTCGTGGACACCTTGCTGTCCGACGCCAAGGATCTCGTCGTCGAAGGCGAAACCGTCCGGTCCCGCGGCCACGCCGTCGTCCTCCAGCAGGACGAGCAGGAAGCCCGCGCAGCGATCGAGCACGCCTTCGAGCAGGCCGGCCTCGCCGTTCCCGCGCTCGCCGAGGTGTTGGCGAAATCCGGCGTCGAACCGCGGCGCGCGCGTTCCCTCCTCGAAATTCTCCTCCGGGAAAAGAAGCTCGTCCGCGTCAATGAGGAGCTCGTGTTCCACCACCAGGCCATCGCGCAACTGAAGCAAATGCTCTCCTCCCGCCGCGGCGAGCATTTTCAGGTCGGCGCCTTCAAAGAGTGGACGGGCATCTCGCGCAAGTACGCGATCCCGCTCCTGGAGTTCCTCGATCGCGAACGGGTCACGCGGCGAGAAGGCGACCAGAGAGTAGTCCTGTAGTCCCCCCAAGCCACGCCATTTTACATTTCAGATATGTTACTGACTTAACGTGGTCACTGCATGAATAAAGAAATGAACAATGAGAGGCATGCGTGATTGTTCGTATATTCTTGTTTGCCGTTGTTACGAGTTCGGGGCTCAGCGGAGCAGGCCGGGAATCTAAGGCGCTGCCGGGATCGGTGGCGCGCCGCTTGGTATTTGCGTCACTGTCTGGTGCCGCTCCGGCAGCGTCGAAATCATCTGAAACTTCTCCGTTGGCGGCGGACTCCCGGGTGCTCTTTGGCCCGTTCGACTTGGGCGGCTTCACACGCAGCGGTTCCTCCCCATCTGCCATTGTAAAGGGACATCTGGAAATCCTCCCACCGATGGTCTCAACATATGGTCTCAACATAACGTCCGCATTGGGTTCGGTGGTTCTAGCGATGCACGGCTTCCGTCCGAGCGCTGTATCCATTGGGACATTATCGATGAATGCGGCCCGTGCGTTTTCTTGCGCTTGCTGGAGTCCGTGCGAGGTTCCACAAGGATGCTCGGCACGGTGCGGGCTGATCTGACAAGGTGCAGCGGGGAGAGCAGCCAGACGACTTTAGGCCAACCGCGCGGCCGGGTGTCGCGCTTCTCCCTGGACGCGCTGGTGAATATCTCCACCGCACTGGTCTGCCGTGTGCGGGTCGATCTCGACGCCGCCTAAGCTCCATTCGCCCCCGACTACTTCCGATCCTCACGACGTGCGAACTTGAGGGCTTCGATGGCCGCGCCCCGCGCACCGGCGGTGTCGCCGTTCGGCATCACGTAAATCGGAATCGCCGCCTGCTCCTCCCGCTGGCCGGGCATGCCGGCGCGGGTTTCAGCGATAAACCAGCTCTGGAAGTCCACGCCTGTTTCAAGCGCGCCGCCGCCGATAATCAGGGCGTCAGGATCGAAGGTGTTCACCATCTCGTCGAAGAACAGTCCGAGCGCGTGGGCCTGCACACGGAAGATCTCGCGACACAGGGAGTCGCCCTTCTCGGCCATACCGCGAACCAGTTTTGCCGCCTTGCTCACATCCATGTTGGCGAGTTCGTGGCCGGGATAGCGGACAAGGAAGTAGGGCAGGAGCGTTTTGGTGATGGCGGTGAGAGAGCAGAGCGACTCCAGGTCGCCCGTGCGGCCGCAATTGCATTCCGGCTTCAAGCCTTCCGTGCCGGCAATGCTCTGATAAGGAATCAGGACGTGGCCAAGCTCTCCACCGAATCCCATTTTGCCCTTCACTACGTTGCCGTCGACGATCACGCCGCCGCCGAGACCGGTGCCGATCACGGCCGAAATCGAAGTCTCCCGGCTCTCGCCGCCAAAGATGGTGAAGTGGCCCCAAAGGGCGCCGGCGTTGCCATCGTTGAGGTAGGTGACCGGACGGCCGAGGCGGCCTTCGAGTTTCTCGCGGATATCGAATCCTGCCCAATCGGGATGGACGAAGTTGGTGGACCCGCGCGCACTGAGGACGCCGGTGGAACTCGCCGGACCGGGCGTGTCCAGTCCGACCGCGACCACATCGTTCAAATTCACGCCGGCTTTTTGGACGGCGATGTTCAGGCCGTCTTCGATCTGCCTGAGACACACGTCCGGTCCTTGGGTCGAGAGCGCCGGGTGCTCGCAGAGCCCCTCGACGAGGAACCGTTCCTCCGCGTTGACAATCGTATAGTTAATGGCGGTCCCGCCAAGATCGACTCCGGCAACCACTTTCAAGGCTGATTCTCCAATTCCGGTAGGATATGTCCGAACTGCAAGCTTAACACTCAGGAACTTGCCGGCGGATCCCAAACGACTCAACGCGCCGCATGTTATCCTGAATCCGGATGTTCAGCCGCCAGCGTAAAGCTCGTGTTTTGTTCGGCCTATCTGACATCATCCTCACTACCCTCGCATTCGAGGCCGCCTATCGCACGCGCGCCATTCTGCAGCTCGAACACAATTTCTTCCTGACCCTCGAAAGAAAGGCCCTCGTTCTCGGCGTCGCGCTCCTGGGCTGGGTCCTCCTCGGAATCTGGCTCGAGGTGTACGACAAACTGGATTCCGCCCACCCCGTCGTCATCCTCCGCGACACCGCGCGCCAGTGCGTCTACGGCGCCCTCGGACTCGTCGTTTTCGAATACCTCGTCCGCTTGGACCTCAGCCGTTTCTTCCTCCTCCTCTTCGCCACTCTCGCCTGGGTCTTCCTGGTGATCTTCCGCCTCACCGCCGGACGCGTCGTCGGAGTCATCCGCCGCGAATTCGCAGCTCCTCATTATGTAATGGTGGTCGGCACAGGCGAACGCGCCCTCCGCATGGCGCGCGATCTCGAAGCCTCCTCCAACTACGGCGTGAAACTCCGCGGCTTCCTCAGTGAGCGTCCCGATGGCGCGCCGGCGCAGATTCTGCTCGAGTCCATGTACAAGGTGTACCCGGTCGCCGACCTGCCCACCGTCCTGCAGGAGCATGTCGTCGACGAAATCGTCTTCGCGGTCGGCAGCGAAAGCCTCGCCGAACTCGAAGAAGTCTTCCTGCTCTGCGACGAAGAGGGCGTGCGCACGCGCGTTGCGGTGGACTTCTTCCCGCACGTCAACAGCACCGTCTCCCTGGATCGCTTCGGCTCTACCCCGCTCCTCACTTTTTCGGCGGCCCCCTACGACGAGATCCGGCTGCTGGTCAAGCGTTTGACCGATGTCGCGATCGCCGCCGCCGGTCTGGTCGTCCTCGCGCCCTTCATGATCATGATCGCCCTGGCGATCCGGCTGAGTTCTCCCGGCCCTGTCATCTTCCGCCAGGTTCGCTGCGGCTTGAACGGCCGCCGTTTTCTGTTTTACAAATTTCGTTCCATGTGCGAGAACGCCGAAGAGTTAAAGTCGGGTTTGGCGCACCTGAACACGAAAGAGACCGTCTTCAAAATCCCCGATGATCCCCGCCTCACCCCGCTCGGCCGCTACTTGCGGAAGTTCTCCGTCGACGAATGGCCGCAGCTCTGGAACGTGCTGCGCGGCGACATGTCGCTAGTCGGTCCCCGTCCCGCTGTCCCCAGCGAGGTCGATCGGTACAAGCGCTGGCAGCGCCGCCGTCTGCGCATGCGGCCCGGCCTGACCTGCCTGTGGGCGGTGTCCGGGCGCGACAATGTCGATTTCGAAACCTGGATGAAGATGGACATGCAGTACATCGACAACTGGTCTTTGGCGCTCGATTGGAAGATCCTTATCCAAACCATCCCGCGCGTTCTCACAGGCCACGGAGCCAGCTAAACATGCACCTCATACCCACACAAGAAGAAGTTGTTGACGTTCTCCGCGATACGGGCGCCCTCCGCGACGGGCATTTTGAATACCCCTCGGGTCTCCACTCGAACGAGTATTTGCAGGTGCCGCTGGCGCTGCGATATTCCCGCTATCAGCGCATGCTATCCGTCGGGTTGAGCCGCCATCTGCGCGCCAACCCCGAGATCCGCGCCATCACGCAGGACCTCTCCATCGTCGTTCCCATGACCGGCGGCCTGCCCGTGGCATACGGCGTCTGCGAAGCCCTTCGCGCCAAACAGGTCTACTGGTCCGAAAAGGAGCACGACAACGAACCCGTCCGCTTCCGCCAGTTCCTCGAACCCATGCGCGGCGAGCATGTCGTGCTCGTGGATGATATTCTCCGCACCGGTTCGAAGCTCGCAGAGTTGAAGCAGTTGCTCGAATCGTATGGCGCCAAAGTGGTTGGCCTGGCCGTGATCATTTACCAGCCCACGCCCAATACCTTGGATTTCGGAGATTTGCCCCTATATTACCTGGCCAAGTTGGATGCCGCCTATGCCGTCGATAGCGCCCACTGCGAATGGTGCCAGAAGAACGTGCCGTTGGAAAAGGTCTGGATTTAGCCGCGCGAACGCGCAAGCTACTAAAAGTAAAGCCTTTGTGATTCTAAAAACCGGATTGCTGAAAAACGGTGCACAGAGTGACAAACACGTGAATTGCCGCGCTCTCAACTGCCCTCGGGAGGGGATTTCCACAGGCTTTTCCACACTGTCGTGGAAAAGCCGCGATGGTGCTAAAGTGATTACTGCGATTTGCCGAATGAGATCCTTTCTGACCATTCCCGTCCTGTTGGCCGTTGCCGGAGCCGTTGCCTGGGCGCAAAGCGCCGATGAGAAACTCGCGCCCTACTACCCCACTCCACAGACCATCGTCGAGAAGATGCTGCAGATGGGCGGACTCAAGGCCGGCGAAAAAATGTACGACCTGGGCTCCGGCGACGGCCGCTTCGTCATCATGGCGGCGCAAAAATTCCACGCCGACGCCGTGGGTGTGGAAATCACCAAGGACCTCTGCAAGCAAAGCGAAGATCGCATTAAGAAACTGGGACTCGAAAAAACCGCGCACATCATTTGCGGCGACTTGCTGGAACAGAACTATAGCTCTGCCGACCTGGTGACCGTCTACCTGCTGCCCGATTCCATCAACAACAAGGTCCAGCCGCTCCTCGACAAGCAGTTGAAGAAGGGCGCCCGCGTGGTGGCGCACGATTTCGAGTTCAAGAACTGGACGCCTGAAAAGGTCGAACAGATTGCCGACGATGGCGAAGGCCGCAGTCACACGCTCTATCTGTATCGAAAGTAAAGTGCCGTGCTGCTTCTGCTGAGATCCGGCTGGTCACAATATGTTCCGTGGGTGCGAGTGTCACTCGCCGCCGCGGCTTTGGTGGTCGGTTTCTTCTACCCCCCGGCGTCCGCCCTGCAGTTCTACGGGTTGCTCGTCGTGTACCTCATTTACGGCGTCGTGGTCGGCGTGCGCGCCAGGCCGCAGACCGGAATGTTGGGATTGCTGGCCCTCTTCGGCGACACCGTCTATTTCCTCGTCGTGGCCAGTTGGGGAAGCGAACGGCTGATCTGGCTGGCCTCGCTGTTCTTTCTCTTTCTGTTGAGCGAGGCCATCGCGTTCTACACTACCGTAGAGGTCGTGGTGATCACCGTGGTGGCGGCTCTCTTCTGCGCCGTCTTGCCCTACGACTCGCTGCGGGCCCTGGAGCGGACCGTCGTCATCGCGGGCGTGTTGGCCTGCGCCTTCGCGGTCAACAAACGCAAGCAGGCGACTGCCATCGCGCGCTTGAACGAGAAGGTTGCGGAGGCCAACGCCCACGCCGAGAAGGCCCGCGAAGAAGAGAGCCAGCGCATTGCTTCGGATTTCCACGATGGACCCCTGCAGAGTTTCATCAGTCTGCAGATGCGGCTGGAGATCCTGCGCAAACTCATGGAGCGCGACATCAATGCCGGCATGCAGGACCTGAAGCAACTGCAGGCCCTCGCGCAATCGCAAGTCCGCGACCTCCGCGCCTTCCTGCACAGCATGCGGCCCGTCGATGTGGAAGGCGGCAACCTGGTCGCCACCGCCCGCCGCGCCGCCGAGCATTTCCAGAAGGAGAGCGGCATCCCCGTCACGTTCATGGGCACCAACACCCCGGTGGGACTGCCGCAGGAGATGACCCTCGAAGTGCTGCAGATGATCCGCGAGTCGCTGCACAACGTCCAGAAGCACGCCGGCGCCACGCGCGTCGCGGTCACCATGGAGAAGACCGAGCGGGGCCTCGAAATCTCGGTCGACGATAACGGCCACGGCTTCAACTTCGCCGGGACCTACTCGCTGGAGGAATTGGACCTGCTCCGGCTCGGTCCCGCCAGCCTGAAGCGCCGCGCCCGCTCGCTGAATGCCGACCTCCAACTGGAGTCGCGTCCGGGGCGCGGAGCCGGCGTGAAATTCCGGATCCCCCTCCATTGAAGGCCGCCACACTCGTTCTGCTGGCTGTCCTCACAGGCTGTTCCCGCTATGCCAACTTCACCCTCCCGCAGCTGACCGGCGGCGACCCCTCGCTGGCCTTCACCCTCGATGCTCAGCCCGAGCCCGTGCTCTCTCACGGCGCCGACACCGACGCCCTCAACCCCTCGATTGTCCGCACGCCCGCCGGCCTGCTGAACTTCTACTCGGCCTTTGACGGTACCTCGTGGCGCACGGTGATGGCCTCGTCTACCGATGGCGTCCACTGGCAGCCCGGCCCCACCGTGATGCGGCCCGATCCGCGAACGTGGCAGGGCAGCTACATCGGCGCCAACGGATCGGTGCTGCTGCACGACGGCCAATTCTGGCACTGGTTCGAAGCCGGACCGCGCTCCGCCCTGCGCATCGGACTCGCCCGCAGTGCCGACACCCGCACCTGGCGCGCCGAATCTCAACCCGTCCTAGAGTGCGGACCCTACATGAGTTGGGATGAGCGCGATGTGGCCGACCCCTACGTCATCCGCATCGACCCGTACTTCTATATGTACTACCTCGGCCAGGATCGCACTGATCCGCCGCGCCAGCGCATCGGCGTGGCCCGTTCCACCGACGGCGTGCACTGGACGAAGCTGGTCACCAACCCTGTCCTGGAACTCGGCGCGCCGGGATCATTCGACGAGGCCAACCTCGGCGAACCAGCCGTCTGGACTTCGCACGGCTTCTACTGGATGCTCTACACCGGCACCGACTACACCGCGCAGCGCCGCCTCGGTCTGGCCCGCTCCACCGACGGCGTCCGCTGGCAGAAACTCCCCGCCGTCTTCGCCGGCAATCAGCCCTGGAACTCCAAGGTGCTGTGCGACCCGACCGTGCTGGTCGAAGGCTCCGAAGTCCGCGTCTGGTTCGGCGGCGGCGATGTCGCCTCGCCCGACGAACGCCTGCACGGACAGATCGGTTACGGAGTCCTGCGTCCGGTGCATGCTACGCTGGCGAAGTGAAGGTAGGTATCACCTGTTATCCGACGTACGGCGGCAGCGGAATCGTCGCCACCGAACTCGGCCTGGAATTGGCCACCCGCGGACACGAAGTCCACTTCATCAGTTACGCTAATCCGATCCGCCTCGATCCCGACACGCCGCGTGTCCACTATCACGAGGTCGAAGTCACTTCGTACCCGCTGTTCCTGTATCCGCCCTACTGCCTCGCGCTGGCGTCACGCATGGCCGAAGTCGCCGAGTCCTACGATCTCGACCTGCTGCACGTGCACTACGCCATTCCGCATTCCATTTCGGCCATGCTCGCCCAGCAGATGCTCGCCCCCACTCGTCGCGTGCCCTTCATCACCACGCTCCATGGCACCGATATCACGCTCGTCGGCACCGATCGCTCCTACTTTCCGATCACCAAGTTCTCCATCGAGCAATCGAACGGTATCACGTCCATCAGCGACTATCTGCGCGCGCGGACCGTCGACGTCTTCGGCGTCCCCAACGAAATCCGCGTCATCAAGAACTTCGTCAACTGCGATCTGTACCATCCCGATGAAGCCAAGAAGGGAGCGGCCGCCTACGCGCCCGCGGGCGAGAAGTTGCTCATCCACCTGTCGAATTTCCGCCCCGTCAAACGGGTCAACGACTGCATCCGCATCCTGGCCGAAGTCCGCAAGCACACCCCCGCCCACCTGCTGATGGCAGGCGACGGTCCCGATCGCGGCCCCTGCGAGCACCTCGCGCGCGAGCTCAAGATCGACAAGCACGTCACCTTTCTCGGCAAGCAGAATCACGTCGAGCGCCTGATTCCGCTGGCTCACGTTCTTCTCATGCCCAGCGACCTCGAGAGCTTCGGACTCGTCGCGCTGGAAGCGATGGCATGCGGAGTGGTGCCCGTCGCCACCAACGTCGGCGGCGTGCCCGAGTTGATCACCGATGGCGAGGACGGCTTCCTCGAACCCGTCGGCGCCATCGAAGCCCAAGCCGCCCGCGTGGTCCAACTCCTCACCGATGACGACCTGCACTATCGCATGAGCAAAGCCGGCCGCTGGAATGCCTCGGCTCGCTTCTGCACCGACAAGATCATCCCTCAGTACGAGAAGTATTATCGCGACGTTGTCGGCTAGCTCCTCCTGACTCCTGACTTCCGACTCCTTGCTTCCGGCTAGCGAAGTTCCACGCGTGCTGCACGATGGTCTGCACGTCCGCGTACTTCGGACTCCATCCCAACTTCGTGCGCAGCTTATCCGACGCCGCCACCAGGCTCGCCGGATCGCCTTCCCGCCTCGGTCCGATGGTGTACGGAACCTTCTGCCTCGTGACCGCTTCCACCGCGTTCACCATCTCCATGACCGAATGGCCTGTCCCCGTACCGACGTTGAACTGCTCCGACGGACCGCCGCCCGCCAGATGCTCGACAGCAAGAATGTGCGCCTGCGCCAGATCGTTCACGTGGATGTAATCGCGGATGCAGGTGCCGTCCGGCGTGGCGTAGTCGTCGCCGAAGAGCGTGACAGGCTTCCCCGTCTGCACCGCGCGGAACAGCAGCGGAATCAGGTGCGTCTCGGGATCGTGCTCCTCGCCGAGCCGCCCGTCCGGATCGGCGCCCGACGCATTGAAGTACCGCAGCGCGACGCTGGTGAGGTGATGGATCTCGTCGAACCAGCGCAGCATCCGCTCCACCATCACCTTGGACTCGCCGTACGGGTTCACCGGCTGAATCGGGAACGTCTCCAATATGGGACTCGACTTCGGATTCCCGTACACTGCCGCAGTGCTGGAAAATACGATGTGCTTGACTCCGCTGTCGACCATCGCGGTCAGCAGCGACAGTGACCCACCGGTGTTGTTCGCGAAGTAGCGCGCGGGCTCGTGCATGGACTCGCCGACCGCGATGAATGCCGCGAAGTGGATCACGGCCTCGGTGCCCTGCTCCCGCATCACGGCCGCAACTGCCGCGGTGTCCCTGACATCCAGTTCGCGCAGATGGCCCTCGGGCACGTTGTGGCGATAGCCTCTGGAGAGGTTGTCCACCACCACGACATCGTGGCCCTGATCGAGCAGGAGGCGAACGGTATGCGAGCCGATATAGCCGGCCCCGCCTGTTACTAGGATTTTTCGTGGAGTCACAGGATCTAAAACCGATTGTAGTAGCATGGCCCTTCTATGCCAAATGGAGCCGAGCTGTTTGTGCACGCTGCTTCACGTCTGGGTATCGACACCTTTTTCACACTCGTGGGCGACCATCTCAACGAGGTGCTGGCCGCGGCCGCGAGCGCCGACATTCGCGTGGTGGATATGCGTCACGAATCCGGCGTCACCCACGCTGCCGACGCGTGGGCGCGCATCCACCGCAAGCCGGCCATCTCGCTCGTCACCGGCGGACCCGGCCACACCAACTCGCTCACCGGGATCGCCACCGCCCACCTCGCCGGCAGTCCTCTGATTGCCGTGAGCGGCAGCCGTCCCAGCACCATGGCCAATCGTCAGGCCTTTCAGGATATCGACCAGGTGGGCATGGCCAAGCCCGTCGTGAAGTGGGCTGCCGAGCCGCCCGATGCCGCCCACATCCCGTTCTACCTGGAACGCGCGTACACGATCGCATCCAGCGGCCGCCAGGGCGCCGTGCACCTGACCATCCCCGTGGACCTCTTCACGGAGGAAGGAGGTAATGTGGCCGCACATCCATCTCGCCCGAGCGTGGCGCAGGCGCTTCCGCCTGCGCGTCTTGACCAGGCCATCTCCCTCCTTCGCGCCGCCGAGCGCCCGATCGTGATCGCCGGCAGCGGCATCTGGTGGTCGCACGCCGAGGACGCCCTCCGCCGCTTCGTCGAGCATACGAATCTGCCGCTGTACACGATCACGATGGCCCGTGGCGCCGTGTCCGACGATCATCCGCTCGTCATGGGCTATGCCGATCCCGCCCTCAATTACGCGGTCCACTCCGCCTTCCGCGAAGCCGACCTGTTCCTCGTGATCGGCAAGCGCATCGATTACCGCCTCGCCATGGGCGGCCCGCGACTCTTCCCGCCCAACGCCCGCTTCATTCAGATCGATATCCATGAGGAAGAGCTCGGACTCAACCACGCTCTCGACCTCGCCATCCATGCCGACGCGCGCGCCGCCCTGGAATCGCTCATCGACGCCGCGGGTCCCGAGCCCTGGCCCGAGCGGTCGTGGCTATCCGAGGTCCGCTCCTTCCGCCGCGCCTGGCAGGCCCGCCTCTCGCAATACGCCTCGGACGCCGCCGCACCCATGCATCCGGCCGCCTTCTTCCGCGCGCTCGACGCCGCTTTGCCCTCCGACGTTCTCTTCTCCTGGGATGGCGGCGACTTCGCCCACTGGGGCCGCGCCTCACTCCCTGCCCGTCATGGTGGCGGCTGGCTGCGACTCGGACCGCTCGGCACCATCGGATCCTCTCTGCCCAACAGTCTCGCTCTGCAACTGGCGCATCCCGATCGTAAGATCGTCGCCATCACCGGCGACGGCGCCCTAGGATTCTATCTCGCGGAAATGGACACCGCCGTCCGCCACAAATTGCCCATCGTGCTGATCGTTGGCAACGATGCCGGATGGGGCCTGGAGCGCGAACTCCAGTCGGCAGCCACGGGTGGCGCACCCACCGTCGCGTGCGAGTTGCAATCGGCCCGCTACGATCTCGTGATGCAGGCCTTCGGCGGCCAGGGCGGGACGGTCGAATCGACCGCCGAAGTCGGCCCGGCTATCGCGCGTGCCCTCGCCAGCGGCGTTCCGTACTGCATAAATGTGAAGGTCCGCGGGGCCCGCTCGCCCTTCACCGAATGGCAGATCGCCGGTAAGAAGAAGTAGAATATAGAGAATCACCAGGAAAGTGATCTGACTCTTGTCGCAGAAGCCGCCGAGTGTTATTGCTCTTTATCCGGGATCGTTCGACCCGATTACCAACGGTCATCTCGATCTGATCCAGCGCGGCTCGCGCCTGTTCGATAAGTTGATCGTTTCGATCTTGCGAAACGAGACCAAGGAACCGCTCTTCTCTGTCGAAGAGCGCACCGAGATGCTCCTCGAAGTGGTCCACGTTTACCCCAACGTGGAGGTCGATTCGTTCGACGGACTCCTCGTGGATCATGCCGCCGCGCAGTCGGCCACCGTTCTGCTGCGCGGGATCAGGGCAATCTCGGATTACGAATACGAATTGCAAATGGCTCTGATGAATCGGCGGCTTCGCCCCGGCATCGAGACCATTTTCATGATGGCGAATGAAGCCTATTCGTTCATCAGTTCGCGGCTGGTAAAGGAAGTCTTCGGCCTCGGCGGCAATATCACCGGTCTGGTGCCGCCCTCGGTCGAAGCCCGGCTGCAGCGCCGGTTATCGAAACTTAAACACAAAGGGGCATAGTCACTCCATGCAGGTTGTAGCCAACGCAATCGCCGAACGTATCTCTCGCATCAGCGAATCTTCCACTATGAAAGTGGCCGCGGACGCCACGAAACTCCGCTCCGAGGGCGTAGATGTGGTGGATTTTGGAGCCGGCGAGCCGGACTTCCCCACCCCCGATAACATTAAGCAGGCCGCCGTTCGCGCGATCGAACAGAACTTCACTAAGTACACGCCCGCCGGCGGCACCGCCGAGTTGAAGAAGGCCGTCTGCGAGCGCCATGCGCAGGATTTCGGCACCAGCTATTCGCCCGCCGAATGCCTCATCACGGTCGGCGGCAAGCACGTCATCTTCAACCTGGTCCAGGCGCTCGTCAATCCCGGCGACGAAGTCGTGATCCCTGTTCCCTACTGGGTCACGTACAAGGACGTCGTGAACTTCGCCGGCGGCAAATGCGTCTTCGTGGACACCGATGAGCAGAAGGGCTTCACCCTGTCGGCGGCGATGATCGAGCCGTACCTCACGCCGCGGACGAAGATGGTCATCATCAACTCGCCGTCGAACCCCAGCGGCGCGGTCATGGATCGCGGTGAATTCGAGAAGATCTATAAGCTCACCAGCGAGCGCGGCATCTACCTGATGACCGACGAGTGCTACTGCAAGTTCCTCTACGACAGCGAGCCGTTCTCGATCGCGTCCATGCCGGGAGCGAAGGAAAGCGTGCTGGTGGCTGGATCGCTCTCGAAGACTTACGCGATGACCGGCTGGCGCATTGGTTTCGGACTCGTGCCCAAGGCCATCGTGGACGCCATGAATAAGCTGCAGAGCCACTCGACGTCTAATCCGACGTCGATCTCTCAGAAAGCCTCGGTGGAAGCGTTGCGCGGCCCGCAGGAATCGGTCGGCGTGATGCTGGCCGAGTACCGCAAGCGTCGCGATTTCGTGGTGCAGCGCCTGCGCGCCATTCCGGGCGTGACCTGCCAGGAGCCGCGCGGCGCGTTCTACGCCTACCCGAATTTCGGCGTGCTGATCGGGAAGCCCGGTATTAAGGATACGCTGCAATTGTCCGAACGCCTGCTGGCGGAATCGCATGTCGCGGTAGTTCCCGGCGAGGCGTTCGGCACCGGTAGCCACGTGCGCATCTCGTATGCCACGTCCATGCATGAACTCGAACGCGGCCTCGATCGCATCCATCAATTCGTCGTCAAAAACTCGTAAATGCCCGACCCAATCCGCCTGACTCCTTCCCTACGCGAGAAAGTGTGGGGAAGGACGCATCTCGCGCCGTGGTTCCCTGATTCGGAACAACCCATCGGCGAAGCCTGGTACCTGACCGACCGCGAACTGCCTCTGCTGGTGAAACTGCTCTTCACATCGGAGAAGCTGTCCGTGCAGGTGCATCCCGAGGATGGAGAGGATGGTCCGCGCGGCAAGACGGAGATGTGGCACATCCTGGATGCGGATCCCGGCGCGACGATCGCGCTCGGGTTTCGCGAGCCGATCACGCGCGAGCGGTTGCGCGAATCGACTCGCACCGGCGAAATCGAGCAGTTGCTCAACTGGGTGCCCGTCCATGCGGGCGAGACGTACTTCACTCCGGCGCATACGGTGCACGCCATCGGAGCGGGGATCGTGCTCTGCGAGATCCAGCAGAATTCCGACGTGACGTACAGGCTGTGGGACTACGGCCGTCCTCGGGAACTGCATGTGGACCAGGCGGTCGCCGTTTGCGACCTTACCGTTCACCCCGGCGCATCGGCCCTGCCGGTGAGGTGCAACCACTTCGTGACCGAGCGGATCGGCGTCGACGGCTCGTATACGCCAGAGCAGCAGAACTGCGACTTGTTCATTTGCCTCGGCGGCAGCGCGACGATCGACGGCCACCCCGTGAAGCCCGGCGAAGTCTGGCTGCTGCCCGCGCCCGCAGCCATCGAAGGCTCCGCCACCTTCCTCCGAACATATACGCCGCGGTAACGCCCGCGGTCTTTGCCGTCGGTGCCTGTTTCCCACTCACCCGATCCCCAAATCGTCGATGCGCTCGAGTGGAGTGCCGCAGACGCGGCAGATCACTGCGTGGCAATCGCCGCAGACCAGGGGATCGCCGACTGGCTTGCCGCACTTCGGACAGTACAACTCACTTGGCGGCGGCAATGGACGTCACCTGAATCGTCTTCGCCGCCGGGTCCACCGTGCCTTTCACCGTGACCTTCTTGGCGGCGAATTTCGCGGCCCCTTTTTGATCGCTGAGTTCGTAGACCGTCTTGCCGTCGTAGAGCGCGTACTTGGCGTGCATGCTCTTCACGCACTCGGCAATACACTTCTCATCCGGCCCCATGTCCATGGCCTTGTGGTTCGCGCCGCACATATCCTCCGTGACGGTTCCTGTGATGGTTTGCGGTCCCTCGGCAGCCAGCATCAGCGCCGCCGCGGACAAGGCGAGTGCAATCTTTTTCATACAGGCTAGCTTACCTCATGCAGAATGCGGTACAACTGCGCTCCGTATTTTTCCACGGTGCGGATGTTAATTCCGGGGATGGCCAGCAGTTCGGCGGCGCTGCCGGGTCGCTGCACCGCAATGGCGCGCAGAGTCTGGTCGCCGAAGATGCGGAAGGCCGGCAGTCCCAGTTTGCGCGCTTCGGCCACGCGCCATGCGCGCAGCGCGTCTTCGATCTTCGAATCGCCCGCCACCGGTGCGGGCTTCGGCGTACGAGGCGCGGCAGCCGCTTTCCCGGACACCCTGCGTTTCTTTTTGCCCTTCTTCTTGCCCCGGCTGCGAACAGGCGCGGCGGCCTTCATTTCCAGATCGTATTCCCTGGTGGTTTCTCCGGCGTGCGTCAAGGTGACTTTGCGATACGGGATCTGCTTGCCGTCCTTCTGGAATGTCGCCTCAGTCATGTGCACCATGCCGGCGCGCGCCAGCCCGCCGAGCACGTCTTCGAATTCGTTGCGCGTGAGGTCGCCGTTCGGATATAACTCGCTGTACATCTTTCCGGTGGCCCGCGTGCCCTCGTCGCGCAGTTTGGCGATCACGGCGGCCGCCGCGGCCTTTTCGTCCACCGTCGCAGCGCGGAACTGCTGGCCGGCGCAATCTTCGGGCGCGCAGAAATCGCAAATGCCGCAGGGTTTCTGGCTGTCCGCCAGATCGCCAAAATGGCGCACCAGCGAAGCCATGCGGCACTCATTGCTCTCCGCGTAGCGCAGAATCAGACTGAGCTGCTTCTGCTTCTGATCGGCTTGCGACTGGTAGGACTCGCGCCAGTTGTCGTGGCCCCGGCTGATGTTTTCGGCGTAATCGACCACGGCGCCGCCGTGAATCCAGAGCTTCTCCAGGGCCTTGTCGAACTCGTCCTCGACCATCCGCACCTGGCGGACGATCGCGCTCTTTTCCTGCGGTTCGGGTCCCAGCTTGTGGAAGATGGCGTCCAGCACCGACACATCGGGGTAGTCGCGCTCGAAGAAGAAGTCGTGGGTGCGCCGGTCCGAGTAGGAGTGCATCAGGATCGTGCGACTCGGTTTGCCGTCCCGCCCCGCGCGGCCGATCTCCTGGTAATACTGCTCCACGCTTCCTGGCAGTGCCGTGTGGATGATGGTGCGCCCGTCCGATTTGTCGATCCCCATGCCGAACGCAATCGTCGCGACCATCACTTCGATCCGGCCGGCCAAAAATTCCTCCTGCACGCGCTTCCGATGCTGCGCGTCCAGCCCGGCATGGTATGCGGCGCTAGGAAAACGGCGACTCAGTTTCGCGGCCAGACTGGTCGACTGCGCACGCGTCGGCGTGTAGATAATGGCCGGGCGGCGCGATTCCTCGCCAAGCAGTTCGGCCGCCAAGTCCTCGCGCGCCGATTGCTGCACCTCGAGTACTTCGATGGCCAGATTCTCGCGGCGGAATCCCTGAATGAACCGGACCGGCTCGCCGAGTCCCAACTGCTGCGCGATATCGTCCTGCACGATGGGCGTGGCCGTCGCGGTCATGGCGATCACCGGCGCGGGACGCAGCGGCGGCAGGTGCTGATTCAGCATGCGGTAATCCGGCCGGAAATCGTGGCCCCATTGCGAGATGCAGTGGGCCTCATCGATGGCGATCAGCGAGGGCTTGCGTTTGGTTAGCATCTCGGGAAAGCCAGACACGCGCAGACGTTCCGGCGCGATGAACAGGAACTGCAACTTGCCGCTCAGGTAATCGATGCAGGCCTGCCGCGACGCGCCGCGGTCGCGGCCGGAGTGGATGCGCTCCACGGCGAACCCGCGTGCCTTCAGCTTCGCCACTTGGTCTTCCATCAGAGCGATTAGCGGGCTGATCACGAGAGTCGTGCCGCCGCGCGCGATGCCCGGCAGTTGGTAGCACAGCGATTTACCGCTGCCCGTCGGCATCACCAGCAACACGTCATTCCCCGCGATCACGCTATTGCAGACCGCCTCCTGCGCGCCGCGAAAACTCTCAAACCCGAACGCGTTCTTCAGCAGGTCGGTAGGGGAGACGCTTTCGCCAGCCCATCTGGCTTTCGAAGGCACGATTTGGGCTGGCTCGGATTTGGCCGGTGCAGGCGCCGCGCTGCGTTTCGGCGCAGGTGCTGCTCCAACCGTCCCCACCACCCGCACGACGTATTCCTCGATGCCCTTCAAGAACGGCGCCAACTCCGCCTTTCGATGGTGGATCCGATGCAGGAAGGCCTCCCACTGTCCCGTCATGATCGGACTCTTCACTTCAGGATGCACCACCTCGATCAACCGGATTCCCTTGTCGGTCGCCACCAGACTCTTGCCGTCGCGCTCCATGTATTGACGCTTGAACAGCACCTCAATGATGGAGGCGCGCGTCGCCGGAGTTCCCAGGCCGGTCTCCTTCATGGCGTCCGAGAGTTCCTTTTCGTCCAGCGTCTTTCCAGCCGTCTCCATCGCGGTGAGCAGCGTCGCTTCCGTGAATCGCTTGGGCGCGCGCGTCTTCTTCTTCAGGACTTCCACGTCGATCACGTCCACCGGCATGTTCGCCGCCAGTCCCGGAGGCAGCACCTGCTGTTCGTCTTCCTTCTTGGACTTCTTCGCCGGGGCGAGATCGAGCACCTTCCAGCCGACCTGCTGCACCATGCTGCCCGTGCTGTGATACCGGTCCACGATCTCGCCGTTGCGAATCGCGGTGATCACTGTCGTGACCAGCCAGATGTGGTCGTCGTGCCAAGCGCCCAAAAGGCGGCGGCACACCAGGTCGTAGATCTTGTGCTCGTCCGCGGGCACGGAGACACGCTCGGGCGACGTCGTGGTCGGGATGATGGCGTGGTGATCGGTGACCTTGGTATCGTCCACGAAGCGGCGTCCCAGCGGCCGCTCGCCGGTGCCCGGCGCGAGGTGCTCGCGATAGGGGCCGGCGATCGTCTCCACGATGCGCGGCAGTGTCTTCGCGACGTCCTGCGACAGATGGCGGCTGTCCGTGCGCGGATAGCTGATCAGCTTGTATTTCTCGTACAGGGATTGCGCCAGGTCCAGGGTTTTCTGCGCGCTGAAGCCGAACAGCCGGTTGGCATGCCGCTGTAATTCCGTGAGGTCGTATAGCGGCAACGGCGCCATGCGCTGCGTCTGCGCGTCCACCGACTCGATGGCGGCCTCTCCGGTGCGCGCCCGCGCTTCGATCTTGCGGGCCTCGTCGCCATCCGGCGGCAGCCGCGTCGACCCCTTCAGCGTCCACGTGCCTTTGTACACGCTCGTCTTCGGAGCGTCCTTGGGATGGAACGTCGCCTGGACTTCCAGGTAGTCCTCGGGCACAAAGGCGCGGATCGCCAGTTCGCGCTCCACGACCATTGCCAGCGTGGGGGTCTGCACGCGGCCGACCGACAGGTCCTCGTTGTACGCCAGCGTGTACGCCCGCGATAGATTCAGGCCGACCAGCCAGTCGGCTCGGCTGCGCCCGCGAGCGGCATCGGCCAGCGGATCGTAGTCCCTGCCCGGCTTGAGGCCATCGAAGCCTCTGCGAATCGCTTCGGGCGTGAGCGACGAGATCCACAACCGATGCACGGGCTTGCTGCATCCCGCCGCTTCGTAGATGTAGCGGAAGATCAGTTCGCCTTCGCGGCCCGCGTCTGTGGCGCACACCACTTGCGAGACCTTCGGAGACAGCAGGATCTTCCGCACTGTGTCGAACTGGTCTTTGGTTTTGTCGTACACGACCAGCGGCCACTGCTTGGGCAGCATCGGGAGCCGGTCGCGCCGCCACTGCTTCCACTCGGGATTGATCTCGTGAGGCTGCGCCAGCGCCGCCAGATGGCCGATTGCCCACGTCACCACGTACCCATTGCCGTGCAGGTAGCCATCGCCCTTGCTGCCGGCCCCCAGCACCCGCGCTATGTCGCGCGCCACGGAAGGTTTTTCGGCCAGCACGGCAATGCTCCCGGATTCCGGAGCCGCCATCAATACGCTATTTTAACGAGGTTCAGTTCGGGCTGGAAGAAATTCCTCACCACCGAGCCACGAAGAACGCGGAGACGGCACGGAGAAACCTTCAAGCCAGAAATCTGAATTACTCCGTGCTTGCTCCGTGTCCTCCGTGACTCTGTGGTGAAGTTGTTCTACCCCAAGTCCTCAGCGCGAATCGGCAGGCGTCTAATTCGCTTGCCGGTCGCCGAGAAGATTGCGTTGCACACCGCCGGAGCGATGCCGGGAGGGCTGGCCTCGCCGATTCCGCCCGGCGCCTGCGTACTCGGTACGATGTGGACCTCGATGTTCGGCATCTCGTCGATGCGCAACACGTCGTACTGATGGAAATTGGTCTGCACGACGCGGCCGCGGTCGATCGTGATGCCGCCCTTCAACGCCGCCGAGAGGCCATACACGATGCCGCTCTGGATCTGTTGCTCCACGCCCGCCGGATTCACCACGTAGCCGCAATCCACCGCGCACACCACGCGATGCACCTTCACCTTGCCCTTTTCCACCGATACCTCGGCGATCTGCACGGTGTTGCTGCCGACGTTGTTGGCGATGGAGATTCCCTTGCCGTGGCCGGCCGGCAGCGGTTTGCTCCAGCCGAACTTGTCAGCCGCCAGTTGCAGCGCGCCCTTCAGACGCGGCGAGTTGGCCAGCAGCCGCAGCCGCAATTCCAACGGATCTTTCCCGCCCGCGACCGCGATCTCGTCCAGGAACGATTCGTGGAAATAACAATTCTGCGAGTACCCCACGCTGCGCCAGTAGCTCACCGGGATGCCCGGATCCACGTTGTGCGAGCCCACCAGAATACTCGGGATGGCGTACGGCGTGTCGGCGATGCCCTCGACCGCGGTGCGCGGTCCGCCGAAGTACGTGCAGGCCGTCTGCGAATGGAAGGCCACCGGCCAGCCGTCGCCGTCCAGGCCCGCCGCGAAGCGGGTCAGCGACGCCGGACGGTAAAGATCCTGCTGCAAATCGTCTTCACGTGACCAGGTCAGCTTCACGGGAATGCCGATAGCCTTCGACACCTCCGCCGCCTCGCCGACATAATCGGCCTGCGCGCGCCGGCCGAACCCGCCGCCCAGGTACTTCGTGTGTACCTGCACGACGTTGGGGTTGAGCCCCGTGGCCTTCGCCGCCTGCGCCCGCGCCGACGTCTGCATCTGTGTCGAAGCGTAGATGTCGCAGCGGTCGGCCTTCACGTCGGCCACGCAATTCAGCGGCTCCATGGGAGCGTGCGCCAGGTACGGAACCTCGTACACCGCGTCGATCTTCTTCGCGGCCGAGCCGAGCGCGGCCACCGCATCGCCGGCGGTCTTCTGCGCCTGTCCGGGCTGCTTCGTGATGTCGGCGAACGTCTGGCTGATGCCCGGAGTGCTGAATGCCGCGGTCTTGCCTTCGTCCCACTTGATGTCCAGCGCGCGCTTGCCCTGCATCGCCGACCACGTGTTGTCCGCGACCACCGCGATGCCAGTCGAAATCTGGATGACGTTCTTCACGCCGGGGACGGCCTTCGCTTTGGTGGCGTCGAAACTCACGACCTTGCCGCCGAAGACCGGGCAGCGCGCCACCACCGCATACTGCATGTTGGGCAGCCGCACGTCAATGCCGAACTCAGCTTTGCCGTTGACCTTCGACGGCGTGTCGAGCCGCTTCATCGGCTTGCCGACGATGCGGAACTGCGACGGGTCCTTCAGGGTGACGCCGGTCGGCGGTGCGACCTTCGCCGCAGCTTCGGCCAGACTACCGTAGGTCAGGCGCGCGTTGGTCGCCGTATCGACGACCGTGTTGTTCTCGGCGCGGCACTGCGATTTATCAACGCCCCACTTCTGCGCGGCCGCCTGCACCAGCATCTCGCGGGCATTCGCGCCGGCCTGCCGCAACTGCGTCCACGAACTGCGAATGCTCTGGCTGCCCACCACGCCCTGGAAGCCGCCGTACTCGGGGCTCACGCCGGGAAACTCGGTGCGGATCTTTTTCCAGTCGCACTCCAATTCTTCTGCCAGCAGCATGGAGAGCGACGTGACCGTGCCCTGTCCCATCTCGGCCTTGTGAATGAAGAGCGTAACGTGGTCGTCGGTGCCGACATGCACGAAGGCGTTCAGTTTCTGCTCGCCCGGACCGGGGGTGTCGGCGGCCATTGGCGTCCGCTCGGGAATGTAGAAGCCGACGAACAGGCCGCCTGCTGTTGCCGCGGCGGAACGGAGGAAGTTGCGGCGATTCATTTCGCACCCCCTTCGCGGATCATCGCCGCCGCGCGATGCACGGCCTTGCGGATGCCGTCGTAAGTGCCGCAGCGGCAGATATTGCCGCGCAGCGCCTCGTCGATATCGGCGTCGGTGGGATTTTTCGTCTTGGCCAGCAGTGCCGCGGCCGTCATGATCTGGCCCGACTGGCAGTAGCCGCATTGCGGCACGTCCTCTTCGATCCAGGCCAGTTGCACCGGCGTGCTGTGTTCGGGCGACAGGCCTTCGATCGTGGTCACCGTCTTGCCCGATACGCTTGAGATCGGCGTGACGCAGGCGCGCGTCGGTTGTCCGTTGACGTGGACGGTGCAGGCGCCGCATAGCGCCATCCCGCAGCCAAATTTCGTGCCGGTCAGACCCAACGTGTCCCGCAGGACCCAGAGCAGCGGCATGGCAGGAACGGCATCCACGGTCTGCGGTTTGCCGTTCAAAGTGAACTTAACTGCTGGCATTTTCCCTCCAGAGTGCTTAGGGAGAGTATATCAGCGGTGGCGGGGGTAGACTGGAAGGGAAAACGCATATGTCGTTTTGAGCGAACGTTGCCGTGTGTAACGTTGTATGGGAAGTATTGTCGCTTGCTGACGCGCGCGGCTCCGCTTCGAAACGAGCGGATACGAAATGTTCAAAGTCCTACTTCAGCCGGTCCACCAGCAGTTTGGCGAGATCGGAGATGAGGATGCTGCCGG
>Ga0207695_10001685_pt1 | contig 35533 bp, 26 predicted proteins | sample KBSC54metaG_FD_184354 | JGI IMG/M metagenome (GOLD analysis project Ga0207695, IMG submission 184354) | Corn rhizosphere microbial communities from Kellogg Biological Station, Michigan, USA - KBS C5-4 metaG (SPAdes) (version 2) | ecosystem: Host-associated > Plants > Roots > Rhizosphere > Soil... | reverse complement strand
TTCCGGAGCGCATCATAATGACTCAATACGCCGGCTATGCCTCCGTTACCTTACGACCAAGTGCGCTCCGCGCTCGCGTTCTGGCAGCCTTACCTCGTTGCTGCGTCCATTTGCATCGCCGCCGGGCTCACCGCAATCGGCTTGTCGCTGCTCCGTTCGCGTGACCGCCTGCTGCTCCTGATCGGTATTTTCGCCACGCTCTACGGCCTCCGGCTCTTCTGGGACAACGATCTCGTGCGCATTGCCTTTAACGTGCCCTCGTTGCGCGTACCCATCGACGTGATCACGTATTTGATTCCGATCCCTTTTGCGCTCTTTTTCCGCGAGCTGCTTGGGCGCGGCTGGAAGTCTTCGATCCAGATCTGGCTCTGGGTGCAGATCGCCTTTGCGCCGATTGCGATGGTGGCAGAGTTCGTGGCCGGGTACTCGAATGAGACAGCGCTGGCCAACAATATTCTCATCATCGGGGGCACCGCGCTCGCGCTTGCGCCTCTGCTCTTCACCCGCGCCGGCGCCACGATGCCATTAGCGCTTCGCTATTCCATTTTCGCGTTTCTCCTGGCGGCGTTCGCCAACAACCTCGGATTCCGGATCGGCGCACACAACGTCGAACCTCTCGGCTTCCTGGTCCTTATCGGCGGCCTCGCGTATACTGCCGCGCAACGTGCGATCTTGCGGGAACGGAAGCTCGCCGAGATTGAGGGCGAACTCGCGACGGCGCGCCGCATCCAGACTTCGATCCTTCCCCGCACTCTGCCTGAGCTTCGCGGTCTTCGCCTGGCTGCATCTTACCGTCCCATGAATGCGGTGGCGGGCGATTTTTATGACTTTCTCCGGCTCGACGAGCATCGTGTCACGGTACTCGTCGCCGATGTATCCGGCCATGGTGTTCCGGCTGCCCTGATCGCATCCATGCTGAAGGTCGCGTTCGCATTGCAGGCAGCAAACGCGACGGATCCCGCGGCAATTCTCACGGCGCTCAATAAGATTCTGAACGGTGTGCTGGACGGACAGTTCGTCACGGCCGTTTGCGCGCACATTCAGATCGAGGCCCGGACCATCACCTATGCCGGCGCGGGACATCCGCCGGCCATCTTACGCAGAGCCTCTGGCGAGGTTGTGGAACTCGCTGAGAACGGCCTGATCCTGGGCCCGTTCCGCAAGGCTTCTTATACGAATATGCTCGCGCCGTTCGATCCCGGCGACCGCCTGCTGCTGTATACCGACGGCATCATCGAAGCTACCTTATCCGATGGTGAACCTTTTGGCGCGGTGCGCCTCCGGGAGTTCGCAGCCGCGCATCGCAATTCGGAACCCGCGGCGTTTGCGCGCGCACTGATGAATGCAGTGTCGATTCATGAGCAGGAGGATGATCTCACGGTCGTTGTGGCGGACGCACTGTGACGTGACGATTACTTCTGCGTTACTTCGGCAGCGGGCTTCGGGGACGGTTGCCGGAATGTCCGCTCCACCATGTCGTTGGGATCGGTCGATACGGGGCCATCGCGCCACAGCCATCGCATCATTTCCGGCATGATTGCGCCGCCGAATTTCTGCCCGTGCAGATTCATGCCCCACGAGTAAGTCACGTCGTAACCCTTCTGCGTGAGCGCCTTCATCAGCCGCACATTCTGGAAGAACCAGTCACGCTTCTCGTTGTAGATGCCGTTGCGGATGCCGCGATTGTCGTTCCGCCCGTCGCACAGGAAAATGCGAATCGGCTTCTTCTCGCTTGCCAGCACCCTCTCGGGATATATGTATCCGCCACGGATATCCACGAAGCTCCCTACGTTGCTCAGCACCTTGCGGAAATCGTTGGGACGCTCCCAGGCAACCGCGAACGCAGCGATCGCACCGGAGCTCGATCCGCCGATTCCATGCTGCTCCGGATCCTTTGAAATGGTGTACTCCTTATAGAGCACCGGCATCAGTTCTTCGGTAATCACCCGCGCGTATTTATCGTCGGGCGTGTTGTACTCGGTGCCGCGGTTTGTGGTTCCGTCGCCCCAACCGGTTTGCGGCGAGGGCTCGGGCTGCTCCGGTGTGCGCCCGGGATTGATGAACACTCCGATCATCACTGGAATCTCGCGCCGGTAGATCAGGTTATCCATCACGTTCTGGGCGCGAATATCTCCGTTTTCATCTTTGAAAGCCTGTCCATCCTGATAGATCATGAGGGCTGCAGGAACCGCCGGATCGTATTGTGCGGGAACGTACACCCAATATGTATGCTGAGTGCCGGGATAGACCTTGCTCGGCAATGTGAACGGACCGCGAATCTCTCCTTTGGGAACGCCTTCCTGCGGCATCGAGTCGGGTCCGAGCCGGTATTGTGAGTTCGGGTTCGGGCCGGGCGGCATCGGCTGCTGGCCACCTACTCGTGCCGCTCGTGGCGGAGGCACCTGCGCGAGAGCGATTGCCGCCGCTCCCGCAATCAACAATCTGATGGTGTATATTACCGCTTTTCTCATCTGAAAAATCCTTATCGTTCTCTGCTGGCTCACGATATCAAAAAGACCGGGTTGCGGCCACTCCTAGGTAAACGCCCGCAAAACGGAGCCTGGATCACGGACTCGCACTGGCGTTTGCTTGCGAATATTGAGGGCCGAGATCGGCCCTTTGCGGGCTAACTAACTGAGGAGCGGTATTATCGCTTCGGGCGTGAGGCGGCGGACGGGAGATCCGCGAAATCCTTTGGGGTCTCGCGTCACGATGAACTCACACCCGGCCGATCGCGCGGCGGCTGCGGTTACGGCATCCTCGAAATCAGAAAAAGGCAATTGCAGCGCCTCTTGAACGACCCTCGCATCGACGGTGGCTATTCCAAAAACTCTCAGAATCGCCGAGATGATCCGCCTGGTTTTGATGTCACCCAGCTCTTTTCGGACCAGATAGTGGATTGTCGTCACCGCATGGGCGGCCAGCATCCCCTCTGCGATGCCCGTCTCGACCGCCGCCCAAGCTGCCGCGCTTGCCTCCACGTAAGGTTGCCGATCGAGCAGAATGTCCAGGACGATATTGGTATCGAAGAGGATTCTTCTCATCGATATTTTGTCGCCAGATGCTTCCGGTAGGCGCCGATGTCCGCATTCTTCAGAACTCCCCGCACCGAACGGAGTATAGGGGCGGTGCCGGTAGTGGGAGAGGGCGGATCGGCAACCGCGGCGAGGTAGGCCTCGACCATCTCGGATACGGAAACGCCTCGCCGTTTCGCGTATTGCTTCGCGCGCGAAATAACGCGGTCCTCTACACTCAAGGTGAGCTTCGCCATGTACGTATGATATCAGGAATCTGGTACGTGTGAATCCGCGACGCGATCGCTTGCTGGATTAGACGACTATGACAAAGCTTTCGTCCGGGCGCACAAAGACAGCGGGGAAACTCCATACCGGCGTGCTCCGAGAGATGTCGCAGGCGGCGGATGGCCGTCCCGATTTATCAAAAAGCTGCCAGCCTAAAACGCCGCCGCGCTGCCACCCGGCGCCCTCCGCCCAGGCAAGCAAGGTTTCACCTCGGCTGTTTCGCGCAAGAGCCGGATACTTACGCTTCGGGTTTTGGCCGGGAGGTGCGACGATGGCGGCTCTCGCAACATCGACGCCACGGCTGACCGGCGCGAAGTAGACCTGCGTCTGCGTTTCCCAAGCGGCAAACACGTCGTTTCCCGATTCGACAAAGCTCATGCTGCTCATGGGACACGCGTTGATATTCCATGGATGGAGCAAGGCAGTTGAGAAAGTTCTTGCGCCGTCGTCAGACCGAAGGAGGTAAATATCCCGATGGACGTTTTCTCTCGCAGACCGGTACAGACCGTAGATTGCTCCGCTCGAGCCGACGAAGAGCCGCATGCCACAACATCCGCATGCGCCTGTCGGCTCTTGCGAGGCTGCAAATTCCTTCGCAAAAGTACGGCCTTCATCGGACGACCGGGCAATCCAGATCTTGCGGCCCGCTTCGCCCTGACTTGCGCCCGGAGCCTTACCGTGCCAACCGACATAGACATTCCCGTTGTGGCCGGCCGCTACGGTTCCGCCGCCATCCAGCCCAAAGGTTTCCTGCATCAGGTTTCGCTGGGGCTCAAATGCCGCGGCTTGATCGTTGAGGCGGGCGTAAAGCATCGGAGACCCCGGTGTACCGGCTTCCGGGTTGATTGGCCCCCGGGGCTGCGCGGTATCCGATCCGTTCCAGGCAACATGCACGCGATTTCGTTTGCCTAGTGAAATCTGTGCCCCTCGGATTGCCCCAATCGCCATGGCACTTCCTGCCTGGCTGTTGACCCGCATGGGCGACGAAAAAGCGTCCCCGAAATCTTCTGACCGCATATAGAAGACGTCACCGTGCTTTGGATCGCCCGCGAAGTAGATCAGGTGGAGGATGCCTTCAGAGACGGCAACTTGAGGCTGTATGCCGCCTGGCGGTAAGGCGACGATTCTAACAGGTGCTTTGGCCGGATTCGTGGCGCGCAACGCCGGCACCGCTGCCGCCGCGGCGATCAGGAACTCTCGTCTGGTGGAGGGCAACAAGGTCCTACTATATCCCATGGCTCCATTTTCTCCTGGTCGAGAATTTGAAACCAAGCTATTTGGGGGTGCTCGCCTGCCGGTCTCTGCACGATGATAGAGCGAATACAACCAGCAAGCTGGCCCACACATAGCCCCGAAACCTCGGGTTTACGGTGCCCGTACCTCTAACGTCGTCATGCTGGCGATGCTGTCGGGGCGTTTGATCTGGCCTGAACGTTCCAAGAGTTGCTACATGATCTATCATTTTTTTTCATTGACACACTCGACATTGCCTGATATAACAGGGCTACCTCACCGGGACCAGACACCCCAGGCGGTAAACTCTCTCAGGAGCGTCGTTATGTTCGCCCTCCGTCGTTCAACCCTATTGGGAAGCTGGCTCTCGCTGCTTCTCGTAGTCGCAGCAACTCCCAATCTCGCGATGGCCCAGGCCGGCAGTACCGGCGCAATCAGCGGCATCGTTACCGATTCCCAGAGCGCGATTGTCGCTGGGGCGGAAGTTCAGGCAAAGCAACTTGCCACTGATGTGATCACCAGGACGGCCACCAACGGCGCCGGTGTCTATACATTTCCGTACCTTCCTATCGGCAACTATGAAGTGCGGATCAAGGCCCCAGGAATGAAGGAGGCCGTCATCACCGGCGTTGTCGTCGACCAACGCAACATAAGCCGTGTCGATCGCGCCCTCGAAATAGGCAACGCCAGCGAGTCAGTAACCATAGCCGATCAAGCTCCGCTGCTGCAGCAGGAGAGTACGACGTACGATGCCACGGTCAACCGGCAGTTCGTTGAAGACCTTCCGAACATTGTCGCCGGCGGCTCGCGTGACGCTACGAATCTGACTCTTTTGGTACCTGGGGTGGTTGCGAGCACGGCTTACGGCTCGCAGTTCGGTGTGAACGTGGGAGGCGGCCGGCAGTTTTCCACGGAATATCAGATCGACGGAATGAACCTTGCTTACCAGGGCGTCGGCCCGGGCGTGCCGCTTTCAGCGCGGCCGGATCAGGACATTGTCAGCGAAGTGAAGGTCCAGATCGGTATTCCCAGCGCTGAATACGGGCGCACGTCCGGAGGCGTCGTGGAATTCCTTACGCGCTCAGGCAGTAACGAACTCCATGCGAATGCCACCACGCTCATACGCAACACCAAGCTGAATGCCCGAGCTTATAACGCCAGCAGCGTCGGGGTCGACCAGGAGTGGGAACTGGCGCTTTCGGCGGGCGGACCGATATATATCCCCAAGGTCTACAATGGCAAGAATAAGACGTTCTGGTTCTTCAATTACACTCGATACCGGGTTAAGCCGGGCGGTGGTCCGTCATCGACAACAGTTCCCACAGCCAAAGAACGGGGCGGAGATTTTTCCGAATTAAGTACGCCCATATACGATCCAACCAATCATCTTCCGTTTGCCGGCAACACTATCCCTGCCAACCGTCTGAGCTCGATATCCCAGGCACTAGTCAAGCTGTATCCGCTGCCCACTAACTCAGCTTTGGTCAATAACTTCAATGGCCTTACGCCGTCATCGAACGTGAATGACGATTATTTTGGTAAATTCGATCACTATATAACCAATAACAATCGGATCACTGGCAGCGCTCGCACGAGACACACTGGCGGGATATATTCACAAGGACCATTCGGCCTGGCACTGGACAGCAACACGAACTTTCAGGACACGCAGCAAGCGATTATCGCCGATGACTGGACTTTATCGCCGAGCCTAGTCAATCACTTCTCGGCCTCAGAGCTCGGCTTCCACGTCGACCAGAACCAGGGCCGGGACGTCGGTATTGAAATTCCCAATCACTTCGGCCCCGGCATGCCCGCGTTCTATTTTCAGGATGGTGGATACCGCGGACTCAGCATTGGTTTGGGCACTGCTGCAGGCGCTCAGAATTCCTTCGAACAGGACCGGAGCCGCGATATCCAGGATGCGGTCTCGTGGATTGTAGGCTCGCACTCGTTTAAGTTCGGTACCCGTTACAACTGGTTCCAGGCTGCGGGCGGCGGCTATGATGTCCAGAACGGCTACTACAGCTTTACCGGCCTTACAACAGGATTGCCTGGGGTCTCGGGCACCGGTAATTCCTTCGCCAGCTTCCTTCTCGGGGCACCGGTTACGGCCTCTCTCTCCAAGAACGCGAATACGTCATTTCACACACAAGGGTTGGGCTTATATGCTCAAGACGGCTGGAAGGTAAGCAAGAAACTGACCCTGACTTACGGTCTGCGCTGGGATATCCAGACGTTCCCCTACGAACAGAACGGTCAGGTGGCTGCCATCGATTTGAAGAAGCCTAATCCGGGCGCGGGTGGACTCCCCGGCGCATACGTGTTCGGAAAGGGCGACACGAACCAGAACAGCCTGTTCAGCTACATCTGGCATGGCGCCTTCGCGCCTCGCGTGGGCGTGGCCTACAGCCTGAACCCCACGACAGTGATCCGCGTGAGCGGCGGAATCCTGTACTCCCCGCCGGGAAATAACGGACTGACCAATTCGACCGGCTATAGCGGTTCGGCCTCGCTCAATAGTCCCGACGGCGGCATTACGCCGGCCTTCTATTGGGATCGCGGCTGGCCAGCGGGATCGGTAAAACAGCCACCGATCCTCGATCCTACATACGGGATCGGCCAAAGCGTGAGTTTCGTCTCGTCCAGCGCGAACCAATGGGCCAACACTAACAGTTGGCAGCTCGATATTCAGAAGTCTCTCGCCCGGGACTTCGTGTTCAATGTAGGTTATCTTGGTCAATCCAGTCACCACCTGCCCAACGAAGGTATTGACCTGACGAACCAGCTGAATCCGAAGTACCTGACGCTGGGTACGCTGCTGAACCAGAACATCACAGATCCGGCAGTCGCCGCCGCGGGTTATAGGCCTCCGTACGCGGGTTTCACGGGAACCCTGGCGCAGGCTTTAAAGCCATATCCGCAGTATTTTGCCGTCGGCCCGGAAGGCGCTGCCATTGGAAACTCCAGTTACAACGCGCTCTTCGTGAAGGCGGAAAAGCGATTCGCCAGTGGATTCCAGTATCTCGTGTCGTATACCTTTTCGAAGACTCTTACTGATACGGGTCTGAGCGCTTACGGCCGATTCGGCCCTCAGGACACTTTCAATCGGGGCGTAGAGAAGTCGCTTTCACAATATGACGTTCCACAGAATCTCGTGGTGAGCTTTACCTATCAACTACCATGGGGTCCAGGCCGTCCGTTCTTGAGCAAGGGTGTATTGGGCAATATCGCCGGCGGCTGGGCGTTGGCCGGCATCCTGACCTATCAGGCTGGAATGCCACTCGTTATCGGCGCGCCGAACAACCTGCCGCTTGGGACCGGTCATCTGGATGCCGTGTATCTGGGGGGACCGATCAACACCAGCACCTCCAGCCGGGGCGATGTCTCGCTCTCCAATGGCTTGACGGGTCAACAAGGAACAGTTACGCTCAACAAGAGTGCTTTCGGATTTCCCGCTCCGTTCACGTTTGGGAACACGTATCTTCTGCCGAATATTCGCACGCTCGGTTCCGCCTCGGAGAACTTCTCGCTCTTCAAGCGCCAGACTTTTCATGAGAGGTACATGTTCGAACTTCGGTTCGATGTATTTAACGCTTTCAACCGCAAAAACTTCGCAGGCCTGATCACCGACCTGACGAATCCGGCGTTCGGACAATATACGGGTGCTGGATCCAACCCGAGGGCGGGTCAGATCGGAGCGAAGATCGTCTTCTAGCTCTTGCCCTGATACGCTTGTGGGGGATTTGGTTGGTTGATGAACTCGCGCAAAACGGACTCGCTTCCGGCGGCTGAGTCCGCTGAGGTTCTCCGTCGTTTGGCGCCGCCGGAAGCGGCCTTTGCGCTTTTGATGAGGACCGCACTCTGCGTCACCCTCCTGTTTGGCGTCTCCGTTAATGCTGAGGAGCCGCCTTTGTGTGAAGCCGCATCGGCTCAATTCAAGAGTGGCGATGTTTCCGGCGCGCAAAGCGCGTTGTGGGATTGTGTGAAGTCCGGCGAGGGCAATGAAACGCACGCAGTTTACCTCGCCGAAACCTATCGCGAGCTCAGGAATTACGATTCCGGCTTGACAAGGGTTGATGCTCTGTTAGAGGAGCACGCGGACAACATCGATCTTCTGTGCATCGCCGCGTATCTTCGCTACCGCCGAAATGAACCCAAGGAATCAATGCTCCTGGTGAGCAAGGCCTACCGTCTTGCGCCGGAGAATTGGCGAGTTCATCAACTCTTCGCGCTGAATTATATTAGCTTCAACATGCTTGAGGGCGCCAAGTTATCTCTGCTGAAAGCTATCGATCTTAACCCACGGAACGCTGAGCTCCACTATCAATTGGCCCGCCTCTATTTCACTCTGGGGTCATACGTGGAATCCATCGCAGCTTCGAAGCAGGCGTTGTCGATTTTTCCCGATTACGCGGAGGTTTATCACAACCTCGCCCTCTCGTATGAGGGCAACGGCAATGTCGATCTCGCCATTGCCAATTTTGAAAAAGCGATTGAGCTGGATCGGAAGCATGGGCGAAAGGATGAGTCGCCGCTGATCGACTTTGCGGTTTATCAGCGCATGCAGGGTTCGCCGGACGCCAGTCTTCCTTTGCTTCGCGAGGCTCTGGCAATCAATCCACGTTCACCCAAGGCGAATTATCAGATGGGTGAACTCCTGCGCGACATGAAGCGCTATGAAGAGTCCGGGAAGTATCTAGAGCTTGCAGTGTCGCTTGATCCATGCAATGCGAGAGCCCTCTATGGGCTCGCCATGATCACCCGTCTGCTGGAGGATTCGGATCGGTCGGAAGCGCTGCTTAAGCGCTTCAAAGAGGTGGATGCAGGAGGCCACTGCGATGCGGCCGCGTCCCGCCCCAACTATTGATCTCCGCGTTGGGGTCCTGCTCGTCGTTACAGTCGCTGCAGTTCTCGCCAACACCGCGACTTTCGACGAGGTCTCTGCCGCGCTCAATGTGCGATTCAGTTACCGGCACTCGCCGACCTCGAACAAATATCTGATCGAAACCATGGGTGGCGGCGTCGCGCTATTCGATTACGACAACGACGGACGGCTCGACATTTTTCTAACTAACGGCGCAAAGCTCCTGGATCCGATGCCGCCCGGCTCGCGCCCGGACAAGAGCGACAGCAAATATTGGAATCGCCTCTTCCACCAGAGCAAAGATGGTACGTTTACCGATGTGACCTTGAAGGCTGGTCTCTCCGGGAATCCGGAAGCGGGCTATAGCATGGGTGTCGCGGCCGGCGACTATGACAATGACGGATTCGAAGATATCCTGGTCACGAGCTACGAGGGAAATGTTCTCTATCACAACAATGGGGACGGCACTTTCTCGAACGTGACCGCCAAGGCCGGCGTGGGCGGCAGTGGTTGGACGGTGAGCGCGGGGTTCTTCGACTACAACAACGACGGGCGCCTGGACATCTTCGTAACCCGATATCTGGACTGGACATTTGAGAACAACCGCTACTGCGGCGATCGCGTGCCGGGCTACCGGGCGTACTGCCATCCGAACAACTTCCCCGCAGTCTCAAACCTTCTATACAGGAACAACGGCGACGGTACATTCACCGATGTTTCCAAAGCGTCCGGCATCGCCAACGCGAAGGGGAAGTCGCTCGGCGTTGCATTCGCGGACTACGACAACGATGGCTGGCCGGACATTTTCGTCGCCAACGACTCTTCACCGTGTTTTCTGTTTCACAACAATCGCAACGGAACATTTTCGGAAGTAGGCTTGATCACCGGGACCAGTTTGAACCAGGACGGCGGCGCCTTCGCAGGCATGGGGACTGACTTCGCTGACTACGATAACGATGGATGGCCGGACATTATTGTGACTGACCTCTCCAACGAGCAATATGTGCTCTTCCGAAATACCGGAAAGGGATTGTTCCTCGATGAGTCACTCGGTTCCCGTATCGGCCCGGAGAGCCGGTTGTTTTCAGGATGGGGAGTCAAGTTCTTCGATTACGACAACGACGGTTGGAAAGATTTGTTCGTCGCGCAGAGCCACGTTCTCGACAATATCGCTATGACTGCCGGCCATCTGAAGTACGAGCAGCCGCCGCTTCTACTTCACAACGGGCAAGGAAAATTTTCGCGCGCCGGCTCGGGCGACGTGTTCCAGCAGCCCCGCGTAAGCCGGGGTGCGGCGTTCGGAGATATCGACAACGATGGCGATGTGGATATGGTGGTCGCAAATCTCGGCCAGAACGTTTCCGTACTGCGGAATAATATCGGCAGCCATAATCATTGGCTGGGATTGCAGTTGCAGGGCACACGATCGAATCGCGACGGTATCGGTGCGCGCGTCGAGGTGACGAGCAGCGGCGGAATGAAGCAGTTCTACACTGTGAGCACCTCTTCGAGTTACCTTTCGGCAAGCGATCGCCGCATCATTGCGGGTCTCGGCACTGATACGGTGAAAGACGTCGTTATCCGGTGGCCGAGCGGTATCGTCCAGACATTGGCCAACCTGAGTGTAGACCGTATGCTGAAAGTCGAGGAGCCAGCGCGGTAAGCGCCGCATGCGAGAAACGATCCGGACTTTTTCGCGCCGCGAATGGTTGGCGTTGCTCAGCGCCGCGCCTGCCTTCGCACAGGGGATGGTTACGCGTGGAGTGAAAGCGGCTCCGCGCAAAAAGCTTTCCGGCATCCCGTTCAACGCGAGATTCACCGATGTGGCCGCCGAGGCAGGCCTCACCGCGTCTACCGTCTACGGAGGCGCTGATCGCAAAGACTACATTATCGAAGTGGTTGGGTCCGGAGTCGCTTTTTTCGACTACGACAACGATGGCTGGCTGGATATTCTGATTCTCGGGGGCAGCCGACTTGGTGAGGCGCCGCACGGAGTGACGAATCGCCTATATAGGAACAATCGCAACGGCACGTTCACCGACGTAACGAAACACGCCGGACTCGACCGGACCGGGTGGGCCAGTTCTGTCACCGTCGGCGACTACGACAACGATGGTTTCGAAGATATTTTCATCACCTATTGGGGCCAGAACGCGCTGTATCACAACAATGGGGATGGTACGTTCTCGGACGTAACCGAGCGCGCGGGTCTGCTTCAGTCCGGAAAAGAATGGAACTCCGGCGCGACCTGGATCGATTACAATCGCGATGGCAATCTCGATCTCTTCGTCGCCACGTATCTGGATTTCGATCTGACGAAGATCCCGAAGCCCGGTGCGAACGGATTCTGCCGTTATATGGACGTTCCCGTCAACTGCGGGCCTCGCGGCCTCACGCCGACCCGGCACAAGTTATACCGCAACAAAGGCGATGGTACGTTCGCCGATGTCAGCGAAGAATCCGGCATAGCGAAAATCGGTGGCAGGTACGCCATGACAGCGGTCACCGCCGATTACGATGACGACGGCTGGCCCGATCTTTTTGTCGCCTGCGATTCGACGCCGAATTTGTTATTCATCAACCAGCGGGACGGGACGTTTCGGGAAGAAGCTTTGAAACGTGGAGTTGCCCTGAGCCAGGACGGCCAGGAGCAAGCGGGCATGGGTGTCGCTGCCGGAGACTACGATCTGGACGGCCGCAGCGATCTTTTCATCACGCACTTCCAATCCGACACGCCCGCGCTTTATGCCAACTTCGGGAAGGGACAGTTCGAGGAGGTTTCACTGCGCGCAGGCCTGGGGGTCGAGACGCGGTACATCTGCTGGGGAACTGTGATGGCGGACTTCGATAATGATGGCTGGCCCGATGTTCTGGTCGTTACCGGCAGCATATACCCAGCGGTGGAGCGCCATTTTCCTGATTACCCGTACCGCACACCGCGGCTCCTCTTTCGCAATCTGGGCAACGGTAAATTCGAAGAGCTGATTGAAGAGGCAGGACCTGGGATCGCGGCCGCGCACTCCAGCCGTGGGTGTGCTGCCGGCGATTTTGATAACGATGGCGACCTTGACGTTCTCATTATGAATATGGACGAGCCACCGAGTTTGCTACGCAATGACCTGAAGTCTCCGGGCAACTGGCTTAAGGTGAAATTGATCGGCACAAAATCGAACCGCAGCGCAATCGGCAGCCGCGTAACGGCCCAATACGGTGATCATCGGCAAGCTCAGGATGTGACAGCGCAATCGAGCTTTTACTCGGTTAACGACAGCCGCCTGCATTTTGGTCTCGGTTCAAATCGGGCTGCCGGTCTGACGGTGCGTTGGACGAACGGCGGAATCGAGACATTCGACGATGTGCCGGCGAATCAGCTCGTGGTAATCAAGGAAGGCCTGGGCATCATCCAATCGATTCGGATGGACGGGGCGAAGACTCAGCCTGTTTAGCGGAGTGACGCGGTAGATGGCGCTATGGTGTGGCGCGAGGTGCGACCACGATGATCATGAAGGTCCCCGGCTTCATCGCCGCTCGACCTCCTGGTTTCGGTTCCGCAAATTCCGCGGTAGGTAGATAGATTTTATGAGTTGTGGGATCGAGGCCCATTGTTCTCGCACCCGTGCCCGTTTTCACCGTCTGCACGATCTCGAACTTTCCCGGTGATGTTTCCGCAGCCACCGCGAGCGAGCCGTCGCGGCAACTGGCGAATGCCTGGCCGCCGTCGATTTTTGTGGCGTCGACACCTTCTCCGATGGGCAGGTCCGCCAGCACCCTGCCGTCGACGGTGCTCATGACGATCAACTTCTGGGGCTTTCGGCACCCGATAAAGAGGCGCTTCTTTTTCGTGTCTATCGACATCCCGACAGGCGCGCCACCCGGGGTAACGGGCCAACGTGCGATCACCTTCCTCGCCTTCATGTCGACAACGGCGACTTCGTTTTTGTCCATCAGATTGATGTAGACTTTACCAGCTCCATCGGAGGCGAGAAACTCCGGCGCTCCGCCGAGCTCGATGGGTGCCTCGATTTTTCCGTTCTTGGGATCGACGTCCGGCTTGAGCGACATCAGCGTTCCCTTGTCGCCCGAGACGACCAGCACGCGCCCGCTAGCAGAGTCGAAGATGATACCATCGGCGTCGGGCTGGGCGGTAACCGTGCCGAGGACGGCATGCGTCTTGAGATCGAAGATCACGATGCCGCCTTCACCGCCGCCGTCACTGATGAATCCGCGCCCGGCCTCGGGAACAATCGCGACGCCGTGAGCGATTTTTTGACCTGGAATGTCGGCGATGGTTTTGCCGGATTCGGAGTCGATCACAATCGAGTGGGTGCTCCTCGGAACATACAACCGATGGGTTCCCGGGTCGACGGTGAGATAGTCCCAACTGCCTTGACCGCCGATCTGGAACGTCTTTACGACCTCCCAGTTGGTCTCCGCCAGGGCCGGCACACCGGAGGCCAAAAGGAGGGTCAAGACCGTCGTACTCATTCGCATTTTGATTCTTCTAAATTAGATTACAACTCCGCGGAGTTGCCCGTAGACTTTCCGGGTGCCATCAACACCGATGATTTTAGGGCTTTTCGCCCGTCTCGTCCGGTGATACACTTCCACAAAAGGGTGCTTATGAAACCAACTGTTTTTACTTCAATTTTGGTTCTGGCGGCCGTCTCGGGGTTTGCGCAAACAACTTCCACTTCTATCCTCGGAACCGTAATCGACGCGTCCGGGTCAAGCGTCGCTGACGCTACCGTAACGGCACTTGAGGTGGATACCGGCATCAAGCGGGAACAGGTCACCTCCAGCGCCGGCAATTTCAATTTTCCCCTTCTGAATCCCGGCACGTACGAGGTGACGGTTACGAAGAGCGGATTCAAGACGGAAACGCGTCCCGGAGTTCTGCTGGAACTGAATCAGAAAGCCCGTGTGGATTTTACGCTCCAGGTTGGGGCTGTCACTGAGCGGGTGGAGATCCAGGCGGCTGCCCCGATTCTCAACACGGAGGACGCCTCTCTCGGTTTGGTCGTGAATACTCGGACGATTGAAGAGTTGCCGATGAACGGCCGCAACATCGGTTCCTTAGCCGTGCTGCAGCCGGGCGTTTTCTTCGGAGGGCGCATGGGCTACGATGGCGGAGTTTCCGGCACTACGGGGACTGGAGGTGGCGTTCCGATTCCGGGCGATACGATTGCCATCAGCGCCAATGGACAGCGCGACACCGATCAGCACGCGACGCTCGACGGCGTCTCGGTGACTGAAGCGCGCGTGAACACGGTCCCGTTTACTCCGTCGGTGGAGGCGATCGAGGAGTTCAAAGTGCTGGCCGGTACCTATTCGGCGGAATACGGAACCCATGCCGGTGCGCAGCTGACCATGGTGTTGAAGAGCGGAACGAATCAGTTTCATGGCACGGCGTTCGAGTTTCTTCGCAACGACAAACTGGATGCGGAGGACTACTTCCAGAATTATTTCAATGCTCCGGGCGCGGCGCGCAAGCCGAAGAATCAGTTGCGGCAGAATCAATTCGGTGGCGTGCTTAGCGGTCCGATCCTAGTTCCAAAGATCTACAACGGAAAGAATCGGACGTTCTTTATGTTCGATTACGAGGGCCGGCGCCGGCGTCAACCGGGCGGTATTGGAACGGCGAACGTTCCAAGCGCCGCATTCCGGAATGGCGATTTGAGCGCGCTGCTAAACCGGCAAAATAATACGACCGGCGCTCCGCTTCCAGCTATTCAGATCTTCGATCCGATTAGCGGTGCGCCGTTCCCCGGAAATATTATTCCGCCCGATCGTATCCAACCGGCCGCGAAAGCGCTGGCCGCGTTCTGGCCTGCGGCTCAAAGAATTAACTCCGATCCGCTGTCCGGTGTGAATTACATCGGGACCGGTAACGTCGAAATCGACGACGATCAAAAGTTCGTACGCATCGATCACGAGATCTCGTCCAAAGACAAGATCTTCGGACACTATGTCATAGACGACATCAGCTACACGCTGATCAATGCGCCCAACCCGAATTTCAACTACTTTGTTGTTGGCCGGAACCAGAGCGCGGCCGGACAGTATATCCACATCTTCTCGCCAACCTTGGTGAATGAATTTCGATTCGGATACAACCGCTCGGTGGATAACACGCTCAACCCGCGGTCGAATACAAGCTTTAGTCTGGATGCGCTCGGCCTGACGGGCTTCCGCGTTTTGACCGACAATAACCGCCCGTTCACCGCGCGCGAGGCCGGCGTGCCACCGATCTCAGTGCAGGGCTTCAGCACTCTCTCGGATCAGGACGGTGGAAACGGTTTCGATTTCAACCAGCAATGGCAGTGGAGCGATAACGTGAGCTTCAATCGCGGCCTGCATAATTTCAAGGGCGGAATCGACGTCACGCGTATCGCGCTTTTCCGCGGCGCAGCCAATGTGCCTCGCGGCGATGTGATGTTCAATGGAGATGTCGCAGGTAATGCTTTTGCGGCTTTTCTGCTCGGAGTTCCGAGTCAGACCGATTCCCCCGAAGGCCTGCCGCTCACTGATTCGCGTCAGACGCGGTACGGCCTTTACTTCCTGGACGACTGGAAAGTCGGCCGCAGGCTCACACTGAACCTCGGGCTTCGCTGGGAGTACAACACATCAGCCGTCGACATCGATGGCCTTTGGCGGAGTCTCGATTTCCGCCACGAGGAAAATGGCCTGCCGGTCTTGGTGCCACTTATTCGCACAAAGAGTTACCAGTTCTATACGCCGGAGAAAACGCTGTTCATGCCACGGATCGGATTTGCGTACCGGCCAACCGATAAGTGGGTGGTTCGCGGCGGAGGCGGCATCTACTACAACGTTCACCAGTTGAACAACTACACGATTCTGAACCTGAATCCGCCTCTTTCCGGAAGTAGCGCGTTCGTGAATACGCCGGTAAGCGGAGTGCTGAAGCCCGGCACGCCTGTGTACACTTTTCAAAATCCATTTGGCGCATTAAGCCCGACGAGCATCATCAACGCCAACACGCTGAATCCCGACAATTGGGAACCGCGAATCATGCAATGGAGCTTCGATATTCAGAGGCAGCTTCCGATGAACAGCGTTTTCACCTTGGGCTACGTCGGTAACCACGGCGTACACATCGACAACACGGTGGAATTGAATAACCCAGATCCCGCGCCGAACACCACCACGACGGCTCAACAGCGCCGGCCCTATCAGCAAGTGGTCGATGGACCCGGCGGCCTGGTTCGTCCTCTGAGCCGTATTCGCTGGCTCGATTCCGGCGGCGGATCCTGGTATCACGGCCTGCAGGCCGACTGGCAGAAGCGGTTCAGCAAAGGGTTGCAATTTAACATTGCATACACCTACAGCAAGGCGGAAGGCACAGGCTACGGACGGAATGAAAGCTTTGGGGCGACGAACAACGGCAGTTATCAGAACCCTCGGAATCGCGCCGCAGACAAATCGGTCTACCCGTTCGACGTGGCGCACAATGCGGTAATTAATTTCATCTATGAGATACCTACCGTGCCCGGACTACGCAATAACTTTGGCCGGCATATTCTCGGTGGATGGCAGGCGAATGGCATTTGGACTATGCGGACAGGTTTCCCATTCACGGTGCAGCAGAGCAATACGCTGAACACGTTCAACAGCCCGGTGCGGCCAGATCGGCTCGGGACTGGTTCGCTCTCGAACCCGACCGTAAATCTTTGGTACAACCCGGATGCCTTCCAGATTGTTACCTGTAACGTTACGTATTTGTTGAACACTTGCCATTACGGCAATTCCGGTAATGGAATTTTGCGCGGTCCGGGATTCAACGATTTTGATCTTGGTCTGACGAAGAATTTCAGGCTCACGGAACGCAGCAAACTGCAGTTCCGCGCCGAGAGCTTCAATATCGCGAACCATCCGAATTTCAACACGCCGAATACAACGCTGACCGCCGGGCCGGGATACTATCCGACGCAAAATACGACGACGGGCGCCATCGGGCCGTATCCGACGCAGGTAAGTTCACAGGGTCCGGGATCCATCACGAGCCTGATTTCGCCGATGCGTGTGATTCAGTTTGGTTTGAAAGTTAGCTTTTAACAGGTGCTTGTGCACGCGGTGGAGAAACGATCGTGTGTATGGGCCTTTTCGCATACTGGTGGACCCGTGTTCACGTGATCACTTTTCGCCCGGAGCGAACGGCCGAGACCCTGAGGCACGATCTCGGACTGGTGCGCAATCTTTTGCTCGCCTTGCGCTCCCTAGGCTCCCGCATCGGTTAACAACGACCGGATTAGCACCGCGGGATGTGTCGCTCTAGCTCCACCCAGATCCGCAACCTGGTGCCGGCAGGAAGTGCCTGGCGCCACGAGTATGTCGCCGGCGCCCATCGCCTCCACGGCGGGCAGCAGCCGGCGATTTGCAATTGCTTCCGACACCTCATAGTGTTCGCGCGAATAGCCAAATGAACCCGCCATGCCGCAACAGCCGGCATCGAGATCTATGACTACCGCGGACGGAATCTGCGAGAGCAGCGCGGCGGTGGCCGGCAGCAGTCCCATTGACTTCTGATGACAGTGGCCGTGAAGCAGTATTTTCTTCGGTCCTGCGTGGAGGGGCAGATCGAGCTGCGATGCGAATTCATCAAAAAGACTGCAAGCTTTGGCTACCGCCTGCGCCTTCCGCTGAGCCTCGCCGCGCAACAACGAGGGCGCGTCCTCCTTCACAGCGGAGAGACAACTCGGCTCGCAAAAGAGAATTTTCTCTCCGCGGCTGGCGATTGGAAAAAGGCCATTCATGACTTTTTCCGCATGTGCGCGGGCGTCGGCGAGTAGGCCTTTCGAAATCAAGGGGCGTCCGCAGCAACCGGGCCTCACCACGTTGACCGTACAACCGCCGCGCTCCAGCGTTTCGAGCGCCGCGACGCCGATCTCGGGATCGTAGTGATTGGTGAACGTGTCGTTAAATAGCGTGACGTTGGTTTTTCCTTTGCGTGGGCGTGGACTATTCTTCGCCAGCCATTTCGCGAAGGTCTCGCGTCGCCAGGCAGGCAGCGTTCGCCGCTGGTCGATGTCAAACAGCTTCTCGTTCATCCATCGTCCGGGGGCGCTGGATGAAATCCAATTTGAGAGTGGCGCGAACCGGCTTCCCCAAACCGACATTCGATGAACGTTGCCGAGGGCGCGTGCGGCGTGCGGCGTGCCGTGCCTTTTCCAGTAGTCCGCTAGAAACTCGCTCTTGAACCTGGCCATGTCGACGCCCACCGGACACTCCGCTTTGCAGGCGCGGCACTCCAGGCACAGATCGAGGACTTCATACACTCCTTTATCACCAAGGCCCGATTCGCCCAATCGTCCGGTCATCGCCAGCCGTAGCGTATTCGCCCTGCCTCTTGTCGTGTGAGCCTCCTCGCGCGTCGCCATGTAGGAGGGGCACATCGTTCCCGAGAGCTTTTTCCGGCATGCGCCGACGCCGCTGCACATCTCGACTGCTCCGCCCATGCCTCCGTATTCCGAGTAGTCGAACCAAGTCGTAGGATTTGCCGTTTCGTAGCGCGCCCCAAAGCGCAGGTTCGTCGCGATAGGCGGCGCGTCTACGATCTTTCCGGGGTTCAGAATTCCGTGTGGATCGAAGGTTCGCTTGATCTCGCGAAATGCCTCGTACAATACGGGCCCGAACATCTGCCGCATGAACGGACTTCGCACCAATCCGTCGCCATGCTCGCCGGAGAGCGCGCCGCCGAACTGTAATACGAGGTCGGCCACGTCCTGCGCTATAGCTTCGAATAGACGGACGCCTTCTTCAGTTTTCAGATTCACTACTGGCCTGACGTGCAGGCATCCTACTGAAGCGTGCGCGTACACGCCTGCTGTCGTCCCATGGCTGCGGACAATCTGAAGAAATTGATCGATGAAGTCCCGGAGCTTCTCCGGCGCGACCGCCGTATCCTCGACGAACGAGATGGACTTGGCGTCTTCCTTCATCGCCATGGAGAGCCCGAGCGCCGCCTCGCGCAGACTCCAGATTTTCGCCTGGGCCGCGGGTTCCGTCTCGGAATGATAGGCGTAGCCGAGTCTTCGCGACCTCAGATCTTCTTCGAGCGCCTTCAGCCGGGGTGGCAGATCCTCTTTACGATCTCCGTAGAACTCCACGTATAGCGTTGCCCCCGGATCGCCTTCCATGAAGGTCGTCCGAATCCGATCCAACGCTGCGTTCTGCCGCGTATTATCCAGGATCGATTTGTCCATTACTTCCACCGCAGAGGGTTTGTGTCCAACGATGATCGGCGCGGCCGTCAGAGATTCCAGGAGATCGGCGAAGGAAATCACCATCACCGCCTTTGCCTTCGGGAGTGGAACCAGGCGCAGCTTCGCTTCGAGAACGATGCCGAGCGTTCCCTCGGAACCCACCATCATCTTGGCGAGATTGATCGGCTTCGCCGGATCTACAAATTCGTCGAGGTTATATCCTCCCACTCTGCGCAGGATCTTTGGGTAGCGGCGGTCGATTTCAACCGCGTGTTCCGCCGCCAGAGCCAGCACAGTTCGATAACAGGCGGCTTCGAGCGTGTCCCCGATGGGAACTTCGTTGCGCGCAATCTCCCGGAAGTGCGCGATGCTGCCGTCTGACAAGAGCACGGTCTGTTCTATCACGTGGTCGATCGTCTTCCCGTACAGCACACTGCGCGCGCCGCTCGAGTTGTTCGCCACCATTCCGCCGATCGTCGCGCGGCTGGCGGTGGAAATATCGGGTGCGAAGCGGAGTCCACGCGGGGCTAGCTGGGCATTCAGCTCATCGAGAACGATGCCTGGCTCCACGCGCACCCACATTTGTTCGGCGTTCACTTCTAAAAGGCGGTTGTAGTATTTCGAGGTGTCGATCTGGATGCCCGCGCCGATTGCCTGTCCGGCCTGCGAGGTTCCGCCGCCGCGCATGGTCACTGGACAGCGGAAATTCCGGCAGATCGCGAGAGCTTGGATGATGTCCTCGCGCGTTTTCGCGACCACCACTCCGAGCGGCTCGATCAGATAGACGCTAGCGTCGGTTGAATACAGCGCGCGGGAGATTTTATCGAATCGAACCTCGCCTTCGATCTTCTCTTCCAGCCTCCGTTTGAGTTCTTCGACGTTGGTTTTCGTGCTCGTCTCCAACTGCACCAGGCTCATGCTGACAGGCCTTCCCGCAGCCGGTCGAGTCCGCGGGCCAGAGTCTCTCCGCCGCTTGCGAATGAGACTCGCAACGTGCCTTCTCCGCCTTCGCCATACGCGGAGCCGTGCACCACTACTACGCCGTGCTCGTTCAGCAGGCGCTTGCGGATTGCATCCGAAGGAGCACGCAGTCCGCTCACGTCGATCATCGCGAAGAAGCCACCTTCGGGAGGCAGCACGCGAACTCCCTTGATTCCATCGAGCCGCCCCAGTACCTGTTCCCGCCGCCTGGCATACTCGGCTCGCATCGTAGCGACGCACTCCTGCGAACCCGTCAGTGCTTCGGCTGCGGCATCCTGAATGAACGTCGCGGGACCTCGGCTCGATTGCTGAAGGACTAGCAGCATCGCTTGAATCAGAGCCGCCGGGCCGGCGCAATAACCGACACGCCATCCTGGCATCGCGTAGGTCTTTGAGAGGCTGTTTACTAAAATGGATCGATCGCGAAGTTCGGGAGCCGCGGTAAGGGGAGAAATATGCGCGTGATCGCCGTAGGTGATGGCCTCGTAAATCTCGTCGCTCACCAGGATGACGTTCCGGCGTTCGCAGAATCGCGCGACTGCCGTGAGTTCGTTCCTGGTGAGAACCGTACCTACGGGATTCCATGGGGTGTTCAGCAGGAGCACGCGGGCTGAAGGCGTCCACGCTGCCTCCAGTACTTCCTCGCCGATTACGAACCGTCCGTTTTCAATTCGCGAGCGGACCCTCTGGATGCGTCCTCCGGCTAACCGGATGGGGGATAGGTAGGCGTCGTAAACGGGATCGGGGAGCAGTACCGCGTCGCCTTCGTTCAACAGGGCCATGAGCGCGGTGTAGATGCCGAATGTGGCGCCGGTGGTCACCAGCACTTCTGTAGCGGGGTCGAAGCGAAGCTGATTGTCCCGTTCGAGTTTTCTTGCCACGGCTTCGCGCAGAATCTTTTCACCACGATTGTCCGGATAACCCGTGCGACCCTTTGCCAGGGCGCGCGTGCAGGCCTCCGAAATGTGTAGCGGTGTAGCGAAATCCGGCTCGCCGCGCATCAGCGACACGAGAGTTTTCCCCTGTGCCTGGAGATCCCGCACTTCGGACAAAATCGAATTGACTACCGAGGGTTGAAGTAATGCGACACGATCCGCGCGCGATACGCTAACTGCAGGCATGCCCAAAGAATATCAAACGGACCAGATTCCGACGCCCGCACTCCTCGTTGATCTCGATGCTTTGGAGAATAACTTGGACAAGATGGCCTCTCACGCACGGGAACATGGGAAGGCGCTGCGGCCTCACGCGAAGGCCCACAAATGCCCGGCGATTGCCCGGCGTCAATTGGCGGCCGGAGCGGTGGGGCTCTGCGTCGCCACGATCGACGAGGCCGAACTCATGACTAAAGCCGGTGTGTCAAGTGTGCTTCTAACCTCGCCTGTCGCTGATCCGATCAAGATGTCTCGGATCATCGCGACTGGTGCGATGGTAGTCGTCGATCATGTTCAGCAGGTCGCGTGGTACGAAGAAGCGGCGCGAGTTGCCGGACGCGCTGTTGAAGTTCTCGTTGATCTGGATATCGGCGATCACCGCACTGGCGCGCTTCCGGGCACGCAGGCTCTCGAAATTGTGAAAGCTGCCGGCCGGGCGAAGAATCTTCGTCTTCGTGGTCTCCAGGCATATTCCGTTCGTGGTTCACACGTGGGCGATCGCGTGGAACGTACACAAGTTTCGCAGGACGCTTTCCGGATCGCGACGGAAACTCGCGAGGCGATGAAGAACGCGGGACTGCCCACGGAAATCCTGACCGGCGGGAGCACTGGGACTTGGGATATCGATAGCGAGATTCCGGATGTCACCGAACTGCAGGCCGGCTCCTACGCTTTAATGGATCTCGCCTATCAAAGACTCAGGATTGATTTCCACAATGCGATGACGGTTCTCACGACGGTCATTAGCGCGAATCACGACAGGTTTGTCACCGTCGATGGTGGATTCAAAGCGTTCTCTACAGATCGCGCTTACGGACCTGAAGCGGTGGGCCTTTCCGGATCGGAATATCGATGGGGAGGCGACGAATTCGGTTACGTGGACGTGGACGGGTGCGACCGGAAGCCGCGCCTCGGGGAACGGATCGAATTCATCCCGCCGCATTGCGATCCCACGGTCAACCTCTATGATCGGATCTATGCGTGCCGTGGGAAACAGGTGGAAGATGTGTGGCCCGTCAAGCGGCTTTCTTTCGAGTGATGAGATAGGCGATTTCGCTCACGGCACCGCGAAAAAACGGACCGCCGAAGACACCTAGCGCGAGCACTGCGCCGAAAATTCCCATCGCCTCGAAACTCTCGCGGCCTTCGCGAGCCCAGTAGACATCACGCAGGTTTAACCAGAGAGCAAATTCGTCCAGAGCGAGCGCCGCCGCTACACCATACGTCATCGAAAGAAGGCGTCCAACCCAGGCCCGCGCGGTTCCGGCATCGAGCAGCCAGCCATAACCTGTCAACAACAGCAGAAGGACGCCCCAGACCAGATGATGAATACGCCGCCCGTTAACGGACACGTCGTGAAATGGCCCGATTCCGTTGTGAATCGCGATAGTCACGCCGCGTACAACAGCTACCGCGATGAAGAAGCCTACTGATGCGAGAAACAACCGCTCGCGGCGCGGATTCTGAAACTGCTCCCTGTACACCTTCCGCAGATGCTTTCGCGAAGCGAGCGCGGAGAGCGTTCCCAGAATGGCCGCGATGATGAGCGGCAGGATCCAGAAGGTTGGGTGAGTCCATGGCATATTAACGCGGCAAATTAAAGCATAACGAAGCCGCGATATAATCCTGGTTCAATGAAAGCGAACAGATATCGTGAAGCGATCGCTGCGGGCCGAATTCCGGTCGGGCATATGGTTTGGGAGTTCAGCACTCGCGGCATTGCTAAGATACTTGACTCGGTCGATCTGGATTTTGTGCTGTTCGATATGGAGCACAGTTGCATCGAGATTGAGCGGGTGGCCGACTTGATGGCGTGGTCGAAAGCAGGCCGATTCGCACCCATGGTGCGGGTCCCCACGGGCCAGTATCACTTCCTGGCGCGCGTGATGGACGCTGGCGCGCTGGGCGTAATGATCCCGAACGTTGAGACTCCGGAGCATGCAAAAGCTATCGTTAATGCGGTTAAGTTTGCACCTATGGGACACCGCGGTGTCGGACTGGGCTCGGCGCATACCGACTACGTGGCGCCGAATCCGCACGAATACTTTAAGGAGATCAACGAGAGCTCCGTCGTGATCTGCCAGATCGAGTCGCCCACCGGTGTTGCGAATGTTGAGGCGATTGCGGCCACGCCAGGCGTCGATATCGTTTGGGTGGGCCATTACGATCTTTCGCAATCGATGGGCATTCCGGGAGAGTTTGATGATCCCCGATTTATCGATGCCATTCAGCGCGTGGTGGCGGCTGCGCGCACGCACGGCAAACGTGCCGGCATTCAGCCTGGCACTGTGAAGCAGGCCGAGGCATGGATGAAGACCGGCTTCAACGTCATTTCGTGGGGAGCCGACAGCGCGGTTTATCGGAGTGCGCTGCTGGAGAGCGTCAATTGGGTGCGAGCCGCAGCGCATCGCGATGCACAAAGCCGATGATCGCGATGAGTAAGAAAATAGCAGCGGCCACGTAGACTGCGGACGCGAACGCAATCGCGGTTCCCAGTCCGTAATGGATCGAGACGACGCCGATGACGATGGGCGCCGTTCCTCCGCCGCCGAGCCAGCCGATCATGTTCATGAGACCTGCGATGGAGCCTCGCACTTCCGGCCGGACCACGTCAAAGAGCGACGCCCAGGTGTTGGAGTCGTAGATCCCTTTAAATAATCCCCAGGCGGTGAGCGCAATCACAAGCCAAAATGGCGAATGCGTCATTCCGCAGAGCGCTACGAACGGCGCGCCGCCTGCTACGCCGATCAATTGGACAATCAGGCGCCCGCGAAGTGTACGTTTTCGGAGCGAATCGGCGAGCCAACCGCCGAACGGGCCGGCGATCATGCTGGCGAGTTGTACATAGATCGTTGCGGTGAGTCCGGACATTGCAAGGCTCATGTGATACCGCTCGAAGAGGAATCTTGGCATCCACGAAAGCAATACCACCGCTACGAAATTGGCGCAGAGAAACGCGGCCATCAACAGCAGCGCCGTTGGAGTATTGAAAAGCGTGCGCAACACTTCTGCTGCTGGAACTTTTCGCTCGATTGGTGCGCCTGAAACCTCGCTCGCTCCGCGCTGTGGTTCCTTGAGAAATTTTCGTAGAACCATGCCCAGCGCGATCCCGAGGCAACCGAAGACGACGAATGACAAACGCCAGCCGTAATACTGACTGATGAGCCCGGCAAAGAAGCCGCCCGCAATCGTGCCGACATAAACACTTGTTTGGTGAAATGCCATGGCGCGCGAGCGTGTTGCGTGTCCGTGATAATCGGCAACCATGGACATCGATGCCGGATAGTAGACCGTTTCGCCGAGACCTTCAGCTGTGCGGAAGGAAAGCAGGCCGGTGAAGTTTCGCGAGAGCGCCGTGAGGGTGCAGACGATACTCCAGATCTGCAAACCGGCGAGGACGGCTGTGCGGCGGCGAATTCGATCGACGATGAATCCCGCAAGCGGAGAGAAAAGCCCGTAGGCTATCGCAAAAGATGATCCCAGCCAGCCGAGCTGCACGGCGTCGAGATGCATCTCGCGTTCCAACAGCGGAAACACGGAAAAGACGGCCTGCCGGTCCGCATAGTTGAAAAACGATATGCCCCAGAGCATGGCAACTACCCACCACTTGTAGCGTGACTGCTTCAGGCACCTTTCCCTATTAGCTCCGGAAGCAGACCGGCTCCGGCCAGCGCAATGCGAACCGTTTCTGTTTCAGCCGGTCCGAACGGTTCGTAGGGTTCGGCCATGATGTTGCGGCATGAACCCAGCAGCGAAAGTGCGCACTTCATGCCGCGAAGGTAGCTGGATCCTTCTGCACTGGCGTGATACACTCCGTGGCTGATTCTCATCACGCGCGTTTGGATCTCGGCAACTCGTTTCGCGTCTCCATTTGTTGCTGCATGGCAGAGTTCCACAAAAAGTTCAGGGGCCAGGTTCGAACCACCGGCGATTCCTCCGTGAGCTCCCATTGCAATTGCTTCGGCGAGGCGCTCTTCAGGACCACAAAGCACAGCGAACTCCGGCCTGTCCGCCAATCGGTGAATCAATTCGGCGAAATAGTCCATGTCGCCCGAGCTGTCTTTGATTCCCCAGACGTTGGGCAGGTCCGCGGCGGCGCGCACCACTTCGGGGGAGTAGTGCGTCTTGGTGAGGTACGGAATGTTGTAGAGATAAATGGGAAGCGGCGCCTCGTGGGAAACGGTTTCGACGTAGCGGAGCAGTTCCGGTTGGGTCATTTCGTAGTAATACGGTGGGGCGAGCACCAGCCCGGAGGCGCCAGCGCTCATGGCCTCGTCGGCGAAGTTCAAGCTCTCGATGATTGAAGTATCGGTGATGCTGGTGAGCACAGGCACGCGATCACCGGCCGCCGAACAGACGCGGTGGAGAATTTCTTTTCGTAGCCTGTGGCTCAAGCCGAGCGCCTCACCAGTAGTGCCGAGCACGAAGATTCCGGTGACGCCGCCAGCGATGATCTTCTCCACCAGGCGGTCGAGCGCGGGACCGTCGAGTTTGTCGCGATCGAGCAGCGGCGTTGCCAGAGGCGTGATCACGCCGTGCAGGGGCTTTGGGAGAGTCATGGTCGAAGGGTCAATTATACAGAGTGCGAGTCTATAATTACGAAATGCCAAGTGTCACGCCAAGGCGCAGGACCGCAAAGAGAACGATTGTCCTCTTTGGAATTTGTGTTTCGCCCCTGGTGGGGCTCGATCTGCGAGAGGCGGCTATTGTGGCTCCGAAGGTTGGGATTGAGGCAAAATCTGCTCAGATGCTGGCCGAAGAGATCGCCAAGAGAACTCAGATTCGTTTGCCGATTGTGAGTAGCACTCCGGCGAATGTGGCGGCTATTGAATTGAAAACTGTGGCCTCTGCGGGCGCTGATGGGTATCGGGTGAAGGTGACGGGCAAGCGCGTTGTGGTGAATGGGAATGATCCGCGCGGCACGCTATTTGGTGCCGGATATCTGCTGCGCCATCTTCGTATGGAGCGCCAGATTCTGGAGGTTGCCGACGATCTTCAGATTTCTACGGCGCCACGCTATCCGCTGCGTGGCCACCAATTGGGGTACCGGCCGAAGGTGAATGCCTACGACGGTTGGACGCCGGCTCAATTCGAGCAGTATATCCGCGACCTTGTTGTGTTCGGTACGAACGCGGTCGAATTGATTCCTCCGCGATCCGACGATAACGACGACAGTCCGCATTTTCTTTTGCCGAAGATCGAGATGATGGTCGAGGTTTCGCGTATTTGCAGTGAGTACGGCATGGATGTTTGGATCTGGTATCCGGCGATGGATAAAGATTACTCGGACCAGGCCACGGTTGAATTTGCGCTGAAGGAATGGGCGGAGGTATTTCGGCGGCTACCGCGGATCGATGCCGTCTTCGTTCCGGGCGGCGATCCGGGACACACACGGCCAAAGTATTTAATGGCTCTTCTTGAGAAGCAGACGGAATCGCTTCACAAGTTTCACCCAAAGGCGCAAATGTGGATGTCGCCGCAAAGCTTCTCCACCGAATGGATGCAGGAGTGGTTCGGGATTGTGAATCAACAGCCTTCGTGGCTCAGCGGCGTTGTTTACGGGCCGCAGGTTCGTATTCCGCTCCCCGAGTTGCGCGCCAGGATTCCTGTGAAGTACCCGATCCGATGGTATCCGGACATCACCCATAGCCGCCAAAGCCAGTACCCGGTGCCGGATTGGGATTTGGCCTTCGCAACTACAGAAGGCAGAGAGGTGATCAATCCTCGGCCGACGCAAGAGGCGCAGATTTTCCATCTCTATGAAAAATACGCGAACGGATTCCTGACGTATTCGGAAGGCGTGAATGACGATGTGAACAAGTTCGTGTGGAGTGGGCTGGGATGGAATCCTGAGACGCCGGTAATCGAGATTCTGCGCGACTTTGGCCGCTATTTCATTGGCGAAAAATTTGCTGACGGGTTTGCGCAGGGGTTGCTGGGGTTAGAGCGGAATTGGATAGGCCCTCTGGCCACGAATGGCAGCGTTGATACCGCCTTGCAACAGTTTCAAACGATGGAGCGCGCCGCTCCTCCGCAAGTGCTCGAGAACTGGCGTTTTCAGGAAGGGCTTTATCGTGCGTATTACGACTACTACGATCGGGCGCGCTTAATTTATGAAACGCAGTTGGAGAATGAGGCGCTCGATCTGCTTCGCCAAGCTCCAAGGACCGGCGCCGTGCTGGCTGTCGACGAGGCTGAGCGAACGTTGAATCGCGCGTTGACGCATCGCGTCGCGCAGTGGGCGCGTGCCCGTGTATTCGAAATGGCCGAGGCACTGTTTCAGAGCATTCGTATGCAGTTGAGCGTCACTCGCTATAAGGGCGAGGCTTGGGAGCGCGGGGCAAATCTCGACATGATTGATATGCCGCTGAATAACAGAGGATGGATGGCCGCGCGGTTCGCGGAAATCAGAACGATGACGGACGAGCGGAAACGTCTCAGCGCAATTGACGAGATTCTGAATTGGAAGAATCCCGGGCCGGGTGGATTCTATGACGACCTCGGGAATCTGACGCAACAATCTCACCTGGTCCGCGGTCAGGGAGCCAGTCAGGATCCGGCATTTTTCCACTCGTCGCTCGTTGGGTTCGGAATCGGCCGCCCCGATGGCGAAGCGTTGAAGTATCCGCGGTCGTGGTGGGATCATGCCGAGGCACTGTATGAGGCTCCTCTCGAGATGGTTTATCACGATCTGGATCCTAAGGCGGAATACAAGGTACGGGTGGTGTATGCGGGCGATCGCGTGCAGCCGAAAATTCGATTGACGGCTGATGATGCGATCGAGATCCATCCGCTGCTTTCTCGTCCGGTGCCGTTCCGGCCGTTGGAGTTCGATATTCCGCATGACGCCACGGCGCGTGGAGAGCTGCATTTGAAATGGTATCGGGAAACCGGACTGGGGGATGCGGGGCGCGGGCTTCAGGTGGCGGAAGTTTGGTTGATGAAGAAATGAACTACGTGAGGCTGACTACAAATCGTTCCATTACCGTGCGGTCGTCAGGACGCGCGTCCCGCATGGCACGATCCGTCTCGAATGTTTTGCGCATTGCTCCGCGCAACTTGGCGGGTGAAAATACGGATATCGTCTGTTGAACCTGTTCGGCGCGAGAACGCCACATCGGGATGCCAAGCTTCGAGAAATGCGCTTGGATCATTCCGGCATTTGTCAGCCCGGCCTCCTTGGCCACCAGCGCCAGGCGGAATTGAGTCCCGAGAAAAGTCAGCGCGAGCGGCAGATATTCACCTTCGCGCACAAGAATATCGAGAGCTTCGAGCGCGCCTGTCCGATCGCCTCGTCCGATTGCCGCCACGAGCGAGAATATTGTTGTCGCGCGCCCATTCGGAATCAAACTCACCACGTCGTCGACGGTGATTTTGTGTTTTCCGTTTGCGTATAGAGACAGCTTTTCGATTTCGTTAACGATTCGCGATGCGTTGGCATCCAGAACTTCCACAAGGAGCTCGATGGCGTCCTCGCTGATTTCCAGCTTTGCATCGCGCGCGGCGGAGAGAGCCAGTTTTCTGGCTGCGGCGAGCGCCAGATTTGGGAATTCGACTTGCGCCGTGACCGCTGCGAAAAATTTTTGCACCCGCTGCAGCTTGGTCTTGTCCTCGCCCTCAAAATCAAAGCGCGAACAATCGAAGACCACCACCGTACCCGGCGGCGGATCTTTCAGATATGCGGTGAGCGGCGCCGTATCCGGCTTTGCGGTCTCCCCGGCATCATCGTCCTGCGCGGCCGCGCGACCTCTCGGCAGCACGCCTTCGGCCGAACCGGCCCAGATTATCCGATTCGACGCGAAGAGCGACATCGATCGGGCATCGTCCATCACGGTATACAGATCGTTGTCATCCAGGTCGTAACGAACGAAACCACTCTCGCGATCTTCCGCCGGCAGGGCGCACTCTAACAGCAAATGACGGCACCGCTCCCGCTGCCACATCTCCGGGCCGATGAAGAGGTATGCGGGCGCGAGAGGTTTGCTTTTCAGTTGACGTTGAAATTCTTCCGGAGTCATTTTAGAAAGCTTCCAGAATTGCGCTTACTACGTTTCGCGCCACTTCCTGACTTACGCGCTGAAGGGCTGTGAGGCTCTCCTCGAAATATGCCACTTGATCCGTGCTGATTTCGTATCGCTGCCGGATTTCATAATTCGTGCGGGTGAAGAGGACTTTCCCAGTGGCACGTTCGGTCAAATTAATGTTTAGGAACACGCTTAGTTGTACGGCGGTCGCACGCCCAGTCTTCTGATCGGATACTGCCGGGAACGACATATAGTTCACCACGGCCCCGCGAAGTACGGCGTCCGCTTGATTTGGATCGGTGACAATCTGGTAGCGATTACTGCGGCTGGCGAACTCGCGCATCAACGCCGACGGAATGCTGTCGGTCAATTTATATCGAATGGTGATATTGGTGAAAGGCGGGATGGCGATGGTCTTGACTGTCTTCGGAAGAAGGTCCGCGTGTCCGGAGACGTGATAGCCGCAGGCCGCAGTGGCGAGAAGGCTGGAAATCAGAATAAACGCACGCCTGTTCATAAGAGTTGTTTCGCTATTTCCAGAGCGTCGTCCACAACGATCCGGAAGTTGTCGGCGACGGCCCAAATCCAGACCGCGCGCGGATGATTGCGATCGGGCTCGATCACACCGATGGTGATACCGCCCTGTCCTACCGATCCTACGTTCGAGGGCGCATCGAGATCGCTGCCGCGAACTTCAATCTGCGCGGTGGCCAAGGCCTCCGCAAGCTCGTCGGCGCCGGTTGAATTTTCAAATTCGAGCCAGATGGAAAAACTATAACCGTGAAACACCGGTGCCTGGACGAGGCGCAACGAGGGCATCGGGATCTTGCCGAACAGTGTTGCCATGTGGCGTTCGATGCGATGTTCGATCTCCTCCAGCTTCAGCGGCGCTGCTTCACCGTATCGAGGCAAAAGGTTGAAGCTGATCTGGGCGTCGAAAACATCTTTCGGCAGCGGTCGAAACGAAAGCAGGTTCGCGGTCTGCTGTTGTAGTTCATTGAGGCCGGCCTGCCCGCGCTCGCTCGCAGGCTCCAAGGCCACGATTACGGCATGCCGGAGAGGGTGTTTCTTGTGTACGCGCCCGAGCAGAGCGGCCAACACAACAGACACCGGATGCGCGAGCACGTGAATGGCATTGGAGTCCACGGTAAAGCCGGCCGGCTCCACGGATGGCGCGCGCAGGCGTGCACTCGGCTGATCTTCCAGACCGCCGGTGAGGTCTATCAGGTGGGACTTCGATTTGCTGCGCGTGGCAAAGTCGAAAACTTTCTGGCTCAGCTTCTCCGATCCGGTGAGGAAAACAATTTTCGATTTGGCCAGCACGTCTTCATCAAGCGCGGTCATTACCACGGGCTCCGTGCCCTGCAACGTGAGAATGCCCGTGCTCTCTTCGTCCGCGCCGGCAAGTTTTATGTTGGCTGGAAATTTGGTCTCAGCCAGTTGATCGCGGAGTTCGCGGCCGAGCAAAGACTCGCCTCCAACGACACAGATCTGTTGGTCCGCCATGATCTCCTTAGGAAGCTTGCGGCGTAGAGCGCCGCAGCAGACGGCGAATGACGCCGCCGATGCGAATTACGATACCGCTCCCGACATAAATCACGGCGAGCGCGAGTAGCGTCGGTTGTGAGTAGAACCAAATCAAGTAAATGAGGCTGGCAAAGAGGATGATGGTGAGCGGCGATCGGGGGTGGAGCAGATTGAGATCTTTGAAGCTGTAGTAGCGCCACGTGCTCACCATCAGGAAGGCGAGCAGACAGAGCAACGCCATCCACGCAAATGAGAGGGTTAGCGATCGAATGGGATCGCTGTTGGCGGAATTGATCACCGCGACCACGAGAAGCGCGGCAGCGGGAATCGGGAGACCCACAAAATACTTGCGGTCGGGGCGGCCGGGGTTCTTTGGAACGGGATTGGCCTGCACATTGAAACGCGCCAGCCGTGCGACGCCGCAGAGAAGGAACATGAATGCGACGAAATAACCGACGCGCTGGATATGCTGTTCCAGGAACGGCGCAGGAATGGCGGCATAGTGCATTCCCCAGGCGAACGCGAGGATGGCTGGAGCAAGCCCGAAGGTGACGGCGTCGGCAAGTGAATCCATCTCGCGGCCGAAGTCGCTGACCGTATTCGTCATGCGTGCGAGGCGTCCGTCAAGACCGTCCAGCAGCACGGCGACACCAATCATTTTTGCGGCGGCTTCGAAACTTGCGTTTGGTCCAAGGGCTCCGGCGCTTGCACTGATGGCGCCCTCGAATGTTTTCAGAATCGCTATGAACCCCAGAAAAATATTGCCCGCCGTGAAGAAGGTCGGCAGTGCGTATGCGACGCGCGTCGGACGTCTTCCAGGAGTTGGTTTGGGAATCAATCTAAAATCCAGCTTCGGCATTTCAGCCTTCCAACCGAACGGCAAGAATGCTGGCCCCACCCTTCACTCGCAGGCCGGGCGCCGCCGTAACCTGCCATTCGGGGCCGAGAATCACGTCGACTCGCGAGCCGAACTTGATCAGGCCTACGCGCTCACCCGCGGCGACGGTGTCGCCGATCTTCTTCTTGAAAACGATTCGACGCGCGATCAATCCGGCAATCTGCTTGAATACTACTCGTGTGCCGTCTCCATCAATGGTGACGACGTTCTGCTCATTCTGCGACGATGCCAGTTCCTTGCTCGCGACCAGGAATTCGCCTTTATGATAATTGACGCCGGAAACGCGGCCCGCGATCGGCGAACGATTCACGTGTACGTCAAAAATATTCAGAAAGATGCTGATGCGGGTGGTATTGTCAGACTCCTGTTTCACTGCCACGATTTTACCGTCCGCGGGCGATACGGCGACGGGTCCGGCGGGAACTTCGCGGTCAGGATCTCGAAAGAAATAGAGGCAAAAAGCAGCGAGAAGAAAAAATGGCACAGCATAAGCAACGCCGCTTAGCCATACGACGACCAGCCCTCCGGCTATAAGGCCGGAGGCATAGTAAATGCCGTCTGCAACCATTTATAATCATTGTCGCACGCGGCCCGGCGGGAAGGCTTCGGGTTGAGCAAAATCAAACTGTTACGGAACGGGCTGGTAAACTGGAGGAAGTCGTTCTTCCAATTATTCCCCGGTCGTCTAACGGTAGGACAGCGGCCTTTGGAGCCGTGAATCGTGGTTCGAATCCATGCCGGGGAGCCAACAATTCTTGCTACGGAAAGCGGGCCATCCAAACGGTGGCTTTTCAAACTGGGCACTTTCTTTGACAATGTTGAGTCGCCTGTGCCTACCGAGAATTCTCTCGCGGCGGACGCGGCCGGTACATAAAATAAACGACTGCGGACCGGAGACTCGTTCGTCTCTTCGCGGGGTAAATGGAGGGGCAACGAGGAATTCACTCTGCGCTTGGCTGAAGGAGCGGATCATTTCGTTTCGGGCAACGAGGATCGGCACACCCGGGCACAGTTTTACATCGTCGTACTCAGGTACGGACTCACCTCGCCGTATGCGGTGATGATCGCCGAACGCTTGGCGCGGGTCAATGCGACGTACAATAGTGCTCGCTCTCCGGTCTCGAGGTTGCGTTGGGTGATCGCATCGTCGCCGGCCGCGAGGGCCATGTCCAGGGGAAAGATCCCTCGGTTCGCACCAGCCACGATAATATGTTCGAACTCCAAGCCCTTGACTCGGTGCGTCGTGGCGAACCGAATGCCGGCTCGGTCGCGCTGTTCCGCCGTGTCGCGCTTCACTTCGTAGGTTTCAATTCCCGACGCGCGCAGATGAGCCGCGTAGTTCTCTACTAGTTTCTTGGTCCTGGCCACGATACAAATGGATTCGACCGGCGATCCTTGGGCGACCAGCGCCTGGATGTGCTGTCTAAGGTAGGTCGCCTCTTCAGCAGCGGAAGCGAAGGTCATGGCTGCTGGAGGAACGCCGTGAGTCAGGGACATGTAGCCCTTCTGATCGTCTTGGCCTCCATCCAGGTCGTCTATGGGACGACCCTCCAGAAGGCGGACAGCGAAGCGGCGAATCTCGTCGGTAGTGCGGTAGTTGATCTTGAGCTTCTTGCCGCGGCCACGGATATCGATACCGCACTTGCCGAGCGACACGCGGTGGCGATAAATCCTCTGGTGCGCATCGCCGACGATGAAGAGATCGTTCTCCCCGGCCGGGACAATGGTCCGCAGCAGCCGGAAGGCTTCTGCGCTCAGGTCCTGCGCTTCATCCACAATCACGCCACGGTACGGCAGCCTTAGAGCCTTGTTCTCAATGAACTGCCGCGCATCCCGAATTAGATCGACATATTCTTTCTTTCCGCCTTCATTCAACTGTGCGCGATACTCCTGGAAAACTGGCCAGATCTTCTTCTTCATGTCGCGGCTGAGGCGAGTACCCCTCCCGATCCGCGCAGCCGCCATGTATTCATCGACGCTGGTAATATTCTGCGCCTGCACTACGCTCTCCCACTCCACGCGGTAGAAGCTCTCAAGCAGGCCCAATTCCGCCGGCGCCTGATCGAGTGCGTTTCGCCAGCAGTCGTTGTCTGCGTTGTAGATGACCTCCGGCCGGTAGCCCTGCGTCCGCAGGAAGTTAGCCACCCATCCGTCAAGATGCTGGACCTCAATGCGGGCCCACGCTTTCTCGTCCCCGCAGAGTTTGCGCAGGTTTTGCGATATGTCGGTCGCGAGATTCTTGGTGAAGGTGGTGAACAGAATCCGGTCGTCCTTGCCGGTGAACACCTCCTCGGCGAGGTACCGCGCGCGGTGCATTGCTACTACGGTCTTGCCGGTACCCGCTCCGCCGAGTACGCGAACCGGGCCGCCTGCCTGCATCTGGACTAATTGCCGCTGCTTTGGATGCAGGAAAATCCGCCACTGCTCCAGAGGTGCGGTAAGGATCTCGGCCAATTCCTGGGAGCCCTCTACGATGTGGAACCGCCGCTGCGAATCCTCGTTGCGGAGCGCCTTGTCGTAATTGGTGGTATCGACGGCGGGCGTTGGCTCCTTCGGCTTTTGCATCTCCCCAAAGACATGCTCCACCGTGTAGCCCGAGGCCAGTAAGAAGAGAGCCTCATAGGCCTCCTGCGGGATCGCCGATTCCGCCCGCTCCATGTCTGCATCCGTATTCATCGATCTCACGACTGGCAACAGTTCCTCAGGCACGCCAAGCTGAAGCAGGTGTTTGTCCTTGACCGACGCAAACAAGGCGCCGAGTTGTGGGGCAGCGGCGACTGGCGCGACCGCGACAGCGGCGGGAACTGCCGTCATGTCGAGTACCTGGACGGCTCCGGTTGCCGGGTTAACCCGCATATCTCACAGACCTTCGGTGGGACGGGAAAACGCCAGACAAGACTCGGTTTTCCAAGGGGCCATGATCGGCCCGCCTTTCTGGAATGGGATTGCCGAGCTGAGTCGGCTTCACAAGGGGCAGAAAACGGTCGGAAAGATCTTTTCGTCCATCCCGAAGCCGATGGCAAGCACGGCTCCGCACAGCCTCTGGCGTGGACTGGATCTTCAAGTGTGACTGGAGGTGGAGCTGTTCGGTTTTAGCAGCGCAGGTTCGTCCACACCTGCTGATAAAGATCCTGCCAGGGATAACTGGAAGCCATCGATACCCAAACCTTACGCACCGTCACCCGAATCTGCGCACCGATTCTCAACAGCTTCGTGCGGATGGTCGATACCTGCGCTTCTGCCAGTTCCGTCTCTTTCAGTCCCAGGCGCCGTAACCCGCTCACCAAAACATAAGCCATGGTGGACAAGTACAGCCGCATCTGATTG
>Ga0207695_10001684_pt1 | contig 35536 bp, 33 predicted proteins | sample KBSC54metaG_FD_184354 | JGI IMG/M metagenome (GOLD analysis project Ga0207695, IMG submission 184354) | Corn rhizosphere microbial communities from Kellogg Biological Station, Michigan, USA - KBS C5-4 metaG (SPAdes) (version 2) | ecosystem: Host-associated > Plants > Roots > Rhizosphere > Soil... | reverse complement strand
ACGCGGCCGCGACATAACCCGCCGAGCACGCGCACGTCGTCGGGACGAACGTGGCGGCGATCCGGTCGCGGATGTACGGTGATGCCGCCCGCGCCGGCGTCGATGCAAGTCTGTGCCGCCGTGCGCAGATCGGGCTCGCGGCCGCCGCGCGAATTGCGCAGCACGGCGATCTTGTTGACGTTGACGCTTAGGACGGTCACGACGTCAGCATGCTACTGGATTGCCGGCACTGTCCAGAGCACACGCGACGCGGTCCGGTCGATGCCGGCGAGGGTCAGTACCAGCCCGGTCACTGCGCCCTTGCTGCTGCGTTGAAACGTCACCTCGCACGAGCCTTCCGCATCGGTATAGCGATCCGGCGCAAACGCCTGCAGGCGTACAGGTGCTCGTGCGGTCATCTGCAGTGCGAGCGTGCGCTCACCGCTGCGGATGCGCACGAGCATGGCGCCTTGCAGAAGGTAATCGCCGGCAAGATCGGCCGCCACCGGAGCTTCGATTGGCGTACGCGTGAGCGCGGGAGCATGTTCACTCAGGCGCCGCGCCTGCTCGTGCACGCCGCCGACGTCGACAATCACGCCCGACACCTGGGTACGTTCGCGCTTGAACGCGAGCGCGAGCGACTCTCCGGCAAACGCGTCGTCGCTGACGGCGCGCAGCATCTGCGCAGGTTGCCCGCGGAACTGCACGTTCATGCCGTGCGCAGTGCTGCGCACGACGAACTCGGCGCCGCCGTCGAGCTTGTACAGACCAGGGTAATCGTCCCATGCTACCGGCTTGCTCAAAGGCGGCGGGGCCTGCGGTAACGCTGGCGGAGTTTGCTGCTGCAGCCAAGCCAAGCCCAGCGCAGTCAAATCCGCGTCGCTGTTGCCGAGCAGTACCAACGCTTGCTGAAGATCGGTGCGGAAGCCCAGAAAGGTCGCAAATCCGGCGGTACGGCTCGCGCGCCAGACCAGGGGCCAGGACTGCTCGCCGTCCGGCACCTCGACGATGTTCCAGCCCAGACCCGCGCTCTGCGGACCACCTCCCTGCGCCTGGCGCGCGAGCAGCAGTGCCGCGCGCAATGGCGAGTCCTGCGGCCGCAAGTTCTGCTGCAGCAGCGCGAGCAGATCGCCGACGCTCGAGCGCAGTCCGGCCGCGCCGGCGAGTGCACCGAAATGCCAGTGCGGCACGGCGTCGGCGTGCGCATGTCCGACCAGCAGTCCGGCGTCGTCGTCGAAGCCCGTATGTTGCATACTGAGTGGTTCCAGAATTTTTTCGTCGAGCAGATCGGCGTAGGACTTTCCATAGCTGCGGCCAAGCAGCTCGCCGAGCAGACCGGCATCGAGCGTGGAATAGTCGGGCGAGGCGATTTCCGGCCGATGATAATTTGCCAGCAGCGCGTACAGATTCTGCCTTGAATAATCCGCATACGGATCCTCGATGTTGGCCGGTAGCAGATTCGGCGGCAGCACCGGAAGACCGGCGCGGTGTATGGCCAGTTGCTGCAGCGTGATCGCGCCAAGGGCAGGGTCAGCCAATTTCAAATCTTTCGGCAGCAGCTCGCGCACGGGGTTCTGCAATCGAACCTTGCCTTCGTACGCAGCCTGCGCGAGCAGCAGACCGGTGAAAATCTCCGTGGCCGCGCCGATTTCGAACGTGCTGGCAAGCTGTGGTTGCGTGTCGTGGCCGAAGAACCAGGTCTGGCGCTGCCCGCCGTCGAGCCAACCGGCGGCGACTTGGCTGTAAGCACCGACGTCAACGCCGTGCTGCAGGTGCTGTCGATAGTCGTCGAGCGCGACCGGTTGCGCCTGCGCGACGACAGCGGCGACGCCCAGCAACAGCGCGATCACTCGTTTCAGAGCCAAACCCCGGCGGCCAATTCCGCGCACAGCATAGCCGACCGGGAAAGCGCAAAAGGCGAGGCAGGCCACATCCTTGTGGTCGGACTCAATCAGACCGTCATGCGCTTGCGCTCAGGGGCAAGCTTCCGGCACCTCGCGCCACATCACCGGATCCCAGTAGCCGCCGCGACTGATCTCCGAGACGCGGTCGGTATGCAGCTGCGCGGCGACCATAGCGGTGGTGCCAGGCTTGACCACGACGGTCAGCGGTTTGTAGGAGTGATTGCGCGTGCGCCACGTGCCGATCGGGCCGGCGCCCATGAAATTCGTCGGGATGTCCTCGGCGACGAGCAGATGATGTTCGCCCGCGCTGACGCGGTAGGTCTCGTGGCCGCTGATCGGGCTCGTGCCGTCGAGCAGGATCAGCTTGGCGTGGTATTGCTGCGCGCTCGGCGAAGCGACATCGAACGTGCTGATGCGGCCGCAGCCTTCCGCCGCGGCCGGACTCGCCTCGGGCGCAGCGGCGGCTGCCGCTGAACCGACTTCGATGCTCAACGCCGGCAACAGCACGCTATGCACCGGTGCGTTCAGTGCGAGCAGATTGCCTCCGCGCTCGACATCCAGCTGCAGCGGTTTTGCATCGGGCAGGCCTTCGACGGCGGACTTGAGCGTGGTCGCGGCGAGCGCCTTGCCGTCCGGATCCGCACCGAGATTGCGCAACGAGGTGCCGTTCACCGCCACGAGCACGTCGCCGGGACGCAAGCCGAGGCGCTCGGCGGTACCTCCGGGTGTCGTGCCGAGCACGCGCAAGCCTTCGCGCGCACGTTCGGCGCTGGCCGAGTCGATCAGCACGCCCAAGTCGGACACGCGCTGTGCCGGTTGCTCCACGCGCAGGTGCAGGTTTTGCGGTTGTGCGCCGAGCGCACCGCTCGCCGCCATGTGCGCGAGCAGACTCTGCACATCCTGGCGCAAGCGCTGCTCGGTGACAGCAGGATCCTGGCCGTCGGCGGCAAAGCTCGCCGAGCAAACCAGTAAAGCAATCGGGATCAGGGATGTCTTGTTCACTTCAATTCACCTCAAATACGCGTCAGCGTGACCTGCTGCTGGCGCGCAGTCAGCAGCGCGCCGAGCAAGTCGCTACGTTGTTTCCACAATGGAACCAATTCGTTCTTTGCCGCGCCGCGGTCGTAAGCGGATTGCAGCGCGGCATCGATGCGCGCCAGTTCCGCGTCGACCACGCCGTTGTTGTCGCTGCGCGCGGCCATTGCGTCGAGTTGTACTTCCAGCGCCTGCGCGCGCGCCTGCCAGTCGACGGCCGGCGCCGATTTCACCAGCCACGCCGGCACCGCGAGCGCCACCGCAACCACGGCCGCCGCGGCCAGGCCGAAACCGGCCAGACGCCGCACGCGGCGACGGCGCAGCCGTTGCAGATGTGCCGCGGCGATGCGCGGCCAAAGATCGGCGCCCATCTGTGCGGTTTCCGCGTGCGGAAGTCGCTGCACGATCTCGTGCAGGGTCAGTTCTTGTTCGGCCATGGCAATACCTGTGCGGACATCGGGGTGGCGCTAACCAGCGCATTCAGACGCTTGAGCGCCCTGGCCAGCACCGATTTGGAATAACTCTCGCTCTGCTGGAACAAGCCGGCGAGTTCGGTATGCGTGTAACCTTCGAGCTCGTGCAGCACGACCACGGCGCGAGCGCGCGGCGGCAGTCGCGCGAGCAGCGCGCCGGTATCGACGATGTCGGCGGCTTCGGCGTCCGCGCTCTGGGCGGTGGCGAAGGCGAGTTCGGCATCGTCCTCGGCCGGATGTCGCGTGCGGCGCAGCTGGTCGATGCAGGCGTTTACGGTCAGACGCTTGAGCCAGGCGCCGAATGGCGCGTCGCCGCGGTAGCTTTTGATCGTGTCCATCATTTTCAGAAATATTTCGTGCACCATGTCCTCGGCGTGTTGGCGCTGACCCAGAATGCGCAAGGCGAGCTGGAAGCAGGCGCGGCCAAAATACCGGTAGAGTTCCGCGAAAGCCTGCATGTCGCCGCGTTGGGCGCGCGCAAGGATCATCGCCTCGACTTCTCGGGCAAATCCCGCGGCCGGATCGCTGGCAGCATTCATGGGCTTAAAGACGCACGGTTGGGCCCGACCGTTGCATTCTAGTAGTGCGGCAGGCGGATTTCCTGTACGCGCGTCTTGCTCACGACGAATGTGATATTGCCGCCCTCGCGGTTGACCTGCAGTTTCACGCCGGTGTCGTCGACGCCGAGCACGAGGCCGCCGATCTTCTTGCCGCCTTCGGTGATCACCTGTACATAGCGGCCGACCAGTGAGCCGACCCGCGCCCACTCGACGATGTCGTAGTTCCGTTCCGGTGCCTCTTCGGGCAAGGTCTCCAGTACCGACGGCTTCCAGATGGAGGCCAGCAGCGAACCGGGCGGCGGCATTTCCTCCGAGGCGCCCAGCGACGGCGGCAACGTCGATTTGGCCTCGCGCTTGGGCAGAGCGGCGAGCGGCGGCGTCACCGCGGCAAGCCGGGCTTCTTCCTGGTCCAGGCTGTGATCCAGACTGTGCGCCGGTTTCGGCGGGCCTGCCGCTTCCGGCGGTTTGCTCACGGACGGCGTCGGCGCCGGGGTTGAAGCAAGCGCCGGTGCCGGAGCGGGGCTGGGAGCAATAGGCGCGGGCGCCGGAATTACCGGCGCAGCAGGCGGCGGCGCGGCGGCTTTTGCTGGTGCCGGCGTGGGCGCCGGCGTCGCAGCCGCCGGATTCGCCGCTGCAACGGTGCTGGCCGGCGCCGCTGCCGGCACGTCGGCCGACGTCGTGGCGGTCGGGGACGGTGGCGGCTCTTCCGGCGCTGGCGCAAACGCCAGGCGGAACATGATCGGCGGCTTGTCCTGATACCGGGCGGTGACGTTGAGCTGGCGCAACAGTTCCTCGGGCGCGCCGTGCACGGCGGCGACGACGAAGCCGGCGCTCGGCAGGCTTAGCAGGCTCGCGCGGCCGCCTTTTTCGAGCAGCGTGCGGTACAACTGCAGCAGTTCATTGCTCGGCTCAACGCGTCTGGCCTTGAGCAGATCCTGCACCGCCGCGATATGGCGCTCGATGAACTGCTGCGGTGTCGCGCTGCCCACGCGCTGCGCGCAGAACTGATTGCGCTTGGCGAGGAAATCGAGATCCGTGTAAGTCGTCGAAATCTGGTCGACGTGAACTTTGTCCCACATCGCCGCCGCCGTGATCGCGGCGGGCTCGAACTTCTTCAGATCCGCCTCGATGTCGACCTTGGAAAACCCCGGCGCGTTGAGCACAAGCGTGAGATTGAGCGCGTGCTGATCGGCGTCGAAGCGATAGTCCAGCCGCTCGGAGCTGTCGCCCGCCGCGGCGCCGAGACGCCGGTAATCCGCGTCGCCGAGGCCATTGCCACAGCCGGCGGCGACGAACGGCACGAAGGTGACCGGATCGAACAGCTGCGGATCCAACCACGGCAGTGGCGGCAGCTTGAGGCCTTCGGCGGAAATGCTGAATTGCGCGGGCAACGCGTCGCCACCCATGAGGGCGTGGCCAAACAGCCAGAACAGGCTGGGCGCTTCGAACACGACGCGATCGGCGCGATAGACGCGATGGCCGGCATCAACGCTGACCTTGTCGAGACTGACGCTGCCGTCCAGTCCGGTGGAGACGCCGTCGTATTTGATCTGCGCATACGGCGCGAGCGCCGTGACCACGCGCTGCACGTCGCCGCCAACGACCCACCACGCCAGCAGCTTCATGATGCCGGCGAGCAACAATCCGGCCAGCGCGAAATTACGCAGCAGCTTCAACATTCAGGATGAACCCGACGCCAATCCCCGAAACTTAGCCGGATTGCGCCCCCGCGGCAATGGCCTGCATCACGAAAGCGCGCACCGGCGCGGGTTTTCCGCGGAACGCCAGCGCGCCGATATGCGCGGCATCGGGCTGCAGCGCCAGCACCTGCCACGGCTCGTCGCCGCGCACGCCGCGGATCGAGCCGGTGGTGGAAAGCTCGAATTCCACCCGGTCAAGGCCGGAGCTGATGCCGGCACCGGAACATTTGAGCACGGCTTCCTTGCAGGTCCACAGGCGCAGGAACGCTGGCGTCTGCGCCGCTTCGGGCAAATCCGTCAACGCTTGCGCCTCGCGCGGCGCGAACCAGCGTTGCGCCAGTTCCGGCGCCGAACGAACGGGTCGTGTCGTGCGTTCCAGATCGACGCCGAGTTCCACGTCGCGGCTGACGCCGAGCAGCAGCGCCGTGCCGGTGTGCGAGAGATTGAATTGCAGCCCCGTCAGCTCCGGTTTGCCGTGTTCGCCGCGCCGGAAGAGCAGTGTCGCGGGCGCAACGCGCAGGTAGGCGGCCAGCAGCGCACGCACTGGCAGGGCGTCGGTGGCGTCGCGTTGTTTTTCCCAATGTGGAAAAAACCACAAATGGATTTCGCCGGCGGCCAGCGGCGGCGCCGCGGCGGCTGGCCGAAACTCGGCGGCGGCGAGCAGTTGCATGCGGCTATGCTTGAATGCGCCGGCGACGGCGTCAAGGGCATTTGCCGCGGCGCAAGGAGCATCGGCGTTGCGCGGCGACTAGAATCGGCAGCAACGTGCGGAGAAACTCGTGATTTCAGGCGCGGTGCTGCTGCTGGTTTCGCTGCTGTACGTCGGTGCGTTGTTCGCACTGGCGTACTGGGGCGACCGCCGGCCGTTGTACCCGAATCGCGCCTGGCTGCGGCCACTGGTTTATGGGCTGGCGCTGGCCGTGTATTGCTCGTCGTGGACGTTCTACGGCGCCGTTGGTAGCGCCGCGTCGTCGAGTCTGTCGTATCTGCCGATTTACCTCGGCCCGATCCTGCTGTTCGTGCTCGGTGCGGGCCTGTTACGGCGGCTGACGCTTGTTGCCAAGCAGCGCAACATCACCTCGATCGCCGATTTCGTCGCCGCGCGTTTCGGCAAGTCGCAGCGTCTGGCGGCGCTCGTCACCGTTATCGCGATCACCGCTTCGGTGCCGTATCTGGCGCTGCAATTCAAGGCGGTGGCGATGAGCATCAACGTGCTCGGCGGCACCGCCGCGACGCGCCTGCCGTTCCTCGACGACAGTGCCCTGTACATCGCCGTGTTGCTGGCGTTGTTCGCGATCTTGTTCGGCACGCGCCAGATCGACGCGACCGAACACCACCACGGCATGATGCTGGCGATCGCCGCCGAATCGCTGGTCAAACTCGTTGCGTTCATCGTCATCGGCGTCTACGCGCTGTCGTTGCAAGGCTTGGGCGACACGCTCGCCGCGCCCGTGCACGAACTCGTCACGCAAGGCTTGCCGCCGGGTTTCATTACGCAGACGCTGCTCGCCTACGTGGCCATCTTTTGTCTGCCGCGCCAGTTTCAGGTCGGCGTCGTCGAATGCGAGGACCCGGCCGACGTGGGTCGCGCGCGCGTGCTGTTTCCGTTGTACCTGCTGCTGATCAGCGCGTTCGTGTTGCCGATCGTTGCCGCGACCGCACCGCTTGCGGCCGGCCAGGACGTGCGACCGGACAGTTACCTGCTGTGGCTGCCGCTCGCGCACCATCATCACGGCCTGGCGTTGCTCGCCTACGTCGGCGGATTTTCCGCGGCGACCGGCATGGTGATCGTGGAAACCGTCGCGCTGTCGATCATGATCAGCAACGACCTCGTCATGCCGGCTTTGCTGCGCGTGCGCGCGTTTGGCCTGGAGCAGCGCGCCGATTTGTCGTCGTTCGTGCTGACGGTACGCCGCGTCGCGATCGTCGTACTCGCGGCACTCGCTTACGCCTATTACCACGCGACCGCACAGAGCGTGAACCTGGCCTCGATCGGACTCCTCGCGTTCGTGGCGCTCGCGCAGTTTGCGCCGGCGATCGTCAGCGGGTTGTACTGGCGCGGCGCCAGCCGCATCGGCGTCGGCACTGCACTCATCGTCGGCTTCACGGTGTGGGCGTACACATTGTTGTTGCCGAGCATCGCGCAGGCGGGCTGGATCTCCGCCCAATGGGTCGACAACGGCCCGCTCGGCATATCGTGGTTGCGCCCTCACGCCTTGTTCAACTTGCAAGGCTGGGATGCAGTCACGCACGGCACGTTCTGGTCGCTGCTGGCCAATGTCGGTTGCCTGATATTCCTCTCGCTGCGGTTCCGTCCCGGCATCGACGAACGCCTGCGTGCGTCCGGTTTCCTCGACCCGTATGCCGACAAGCTCGCTGCCGCGGGAGAATGGCGCGGGCGCATCCACGTTGCCGATTTGCGCGCGCTGGCCGGCCGCATCATCGGCGAACGCGGCACCGACAAGGCGTTCGAGGACTACGCCAGCGGCATGGGCCGGCGTCTGCAGGACATGCAGCTGGCCGATCGCCCGTTGCTGCAGTTTACCGAGCGTCTGCTGGCCGGCGCGATCGGCGCGGCCTCGGCGCGACGCATGCTGACGAGCGCGCTGCGCGGCACCGGCCTCGACCTGAGCGAAGCGGCGTTGCTGCTCGACGAGACTTCGCAGCAGCTGCGCTTCAACCGCGAGCTGCTCGGCGTCACGTTTGAGAACATGACCCAGGCAATCAGCGTCGTCGATGCCGATTTGCGCATCGTCGCGTGGAACCGACGTTATGCGGAATTGTTCGCGTATCCGGACGGGTTCGTCTACGTCGGCCGGCCCGTCGCCGATCTGATCCGCTACAACGTGCAACATGGTCTGATCGGCGGCGACGTCGAGGAACTCGTGCAACGCCGGTTGCGCCATCTGCGCAGCGCCAGCCGTCACGTGTTCGCGCGCGAACTGCCCGACGGGCGTGTGATCGAAACACACGGTGAACCGCTGCCGGGCGGCGGATATCTGACTACATTCACCGACATCACCGCGCACAAACAAGCCGAGCGCGCGCTGCTCGAAGCGAACGAAACGCTCGAGCAACGCGTCGCGCAACGCACGCACGAGCTGCGCGACGCGCTGCGCGCGCAAGAGCAGGCCAAGCAGGAAGCCGAAGCGGCGCACACGAGCAAGACACGTTTCTTCGCCGCGGCCTCGCACGATCTGCTGCAGCCGTTGAATGCCGCACGCCTGTTCACGTCGGCGCTGCGTCAGCAGCCGCAACTCGACAGCGATGTCGCCGCGCTGGCCGAACGCATCGACACTTCGTTCAAGGCCGCCGAAGATCTGCTCGACGCGTTGCTCGAAGTTTCGCGCCTGGATGCCGGCCGCTATCAGCCGGACATCTCGACGTTTGCGCTGAGCCAGATCATCGAGCCGATGCGCGACCAGTTTTCGGTGATCGCCGCAACGCGCGGCTTGCAACTGCGCGTGGTGCCGACGCGCCTGGTCGTGCGCAGCGACGCGCAGTTACTGCGCCGCATCGTGCAGAATTTCGTATCCAACGCGCTGCGCTACACGCGCCAGGGCGGCGTGCTGCTCGGCGTGCGTCGTTACGGCGGCGAAGCCAGCGTGGAAGTCTGGGACTCCGGTCCCGGCATCAGCGCCGAACACCTGCAAATGATCTTCAATGAATTTCAGCGCCTGGACCGGCCGTCGCCTTGGGGCGAGAAAGGCTTGGGTTTGGGCCTGGCGATCTGCGAGCGCATGGCGCGCATCCTCGGCCACGAGTTGAGTGCCGAATCCTGGCCGGGCAGCGGCAGCCGCTTTGCCATTCGCGTGCCGATCGAAATCGCGACGACGCTCGGTGCCGCACGCGCCCGCGCGCCACGTACGCAAGCCGACAGCCTGCCGTCGAATTTGCACGTGCTCTGTCTGGATAACGATGGGGCGATCCTCGACGGCATGAGCGCCTTACTCACGCGCTGGAACGTGCGCAGCCACGGCGCGCGCACGATCGACGAAGCGCGCGCCGCGATGGCGCGGCGCAGCCCGGATCTGATTCTGGCCGATTACCATCTGGATGAAGCCAGCGACGGTCTGGCGGCACTGGACGTACTGTGTGCCGCGGGCATTCCCGGTGCGTTGATCACCGCCGATGCCAGCGCGGATCTGAAGCAGCAAGCACGCCAGCGCGGTTATCCGATGTTGCAGAAGCCGCTCAAACCGGCCGCATTGCGCGCGCTGATCGCGCACCTGACGCGCGGGATCGAAGCGACGGTTTAGACGAACAACTACTCGGCCGCTTGTGCCGCGCGGCTTGCCACCGCGCCGGGATCGAGCGCGAGCTGACTCGCGCACAGCGCGACCTGGGTGCGGTTGGACACGCCAAGTTTGCGCATGATCGCGGTCATGTGCGCCTTGATCGTGGCTTCGGATACCCCGAGTTCGAACGCGATCTGCTTGTTGAGCAAGCCTTCGGCGATCATGCCGAGAACACGGAACTGCTGCGGCGTGAGTTCGGCGATTTGCGCGGCGACATTGACCTCATCGGGCTTGAGTGCGCCGGGCGGCGCCGACAGATGCGGCGGCAACCACACATCACCGTCGAGCACGGCCCGCACGGCTTCGCCGATCGTTTCCACGGACGCCGACTTCGGCACGTACCCCGACGCACCGTGCGCGATCGCGCGGCGCACGGTTGCGGCGTCTTCCTGCGCCGAGACCACGATGATCGGCAAACCCGGATATTGGCCGCGCATGTACGCCAGCGCCGAAAAACCGTTCGCGCCGGGCATCTGCAGATCGAGCAACAGCAAGTCGGCCTCGGCGTGCGCTTCGACCAGGCTTTGCAGCGACGAGACGCTTTCGGCGTCAAGCAGCAGCGCGTCGGGTATGGCCTGGCTCAGCGCGTGCTTGAGCGCATCGCGGAACAGCGGATGGTCGTCGACAATGAGGATTTCGCGCATTGCCGGTTCTATCTGACCAGCCGCTCGCCGACCAGATTCTGCACGACCGATGGATCGGCGAGCGTGGAGATGTCGCCGAGCTGATCCGGCGCGTTCTCGGCGATCTTGCGCAGGATGCGGCGCATGATCTTGCCCGAGCGTGTCTTCGGCAGGCCCGGCGCCCACTGCAGGTAATCCGGCGTGGCGATCGGGCCGATTTCCTTGCGCACGTGCGCGACGAGTTCCTTGCGCAGTGATTCATCGGCGGCGACGCCACTCTTCAACGTCACGTAAGCGTAGATGCCCTGGCCCTTGATGTCGTGCGGACAGCCGACCACCGCGGCTTCGGCGACTTTCGGATGCGCGACGAGCGCGCTTTCCACTTCGGCCGTGCCGAGGCGGTGACCGGAGACGTTGATGACGTCGTCGACGCGGCCCGTGATCCAGTAGTAGCCGTCGACGTCACGGCGCGCACCGTCACCGGTGAAATACATGCCCGGATACGTCTTGAAGTAGGTATCGATGAAGCGCTGATGGTCGCCGTAGACCGTGCGCATCATTCCGGGCCACGCATCGAGCAGCACGAGATTGCCTTCGGTCTCGCCGTCGAGGATTTTTCCGTTCGCGTCGACGATCGCCGGCTGCACGCCGAAGAACGGCTTGGTCGCCGAGCCCGGTTTCTGCGCGATGGCGCCGGGCAAAGGCGTGATCAATATGCCGCCGGTCTCGGTCTGCCACCAGGTATCGACGATCGGGCAGCGACCGTCGCCGACCACGCGCCAATACCATTCCCAGGCTTCCGGATTGATCGGTTCGCCGACCGTGCCGAGCAGCCGCAAAGACGTGCGCCGGTGTTTCTTCACCGGCGCCTCGCCGTCGCGCATCAGCGCGCGGATCGCGGTCGGCGCGGTGTAGAACAGCGTGACCTTGTGCTTGTCGATCACCTGCCAGAAACGCCCGGCATCGGGATAACTCGGGATGCCTTCGAACATCAGCGACGTCGCGCCATTGGCCAGCGGGCCGTAGACGATGTAGCTGTGTCCGGTCACCCAGCCGACGTCCGCCGTGCACCAGTAGACATCGTCCTCGCGCAAGTCGAACACGCATTCGTGCGTGTAGCTGACGTACACGCCGTAGCCACCGGTCGTGTGCAGCACGCCTTTGGGTTTGCCGGTGGAACCGGAGGTATACAGGATGAACAGCGGGTCTTCGGCGTTCAGCGATTCAGGGGCGCAGTCGCTGCTTTGCTGCGCGAGCAGCGTGTCCCATGAACGATCGCGCGGCGCCTGCATCGCCACCGGCGTGCCGGTGCGCTTGACCACGAGCACGGTTTCCACGCTCGTGGTTCCGGGCCGCGTCAGTGCCTCGTCGACGTTGACCTTCAGCGGCACCTTCTTGCCTCCGCGCAGGCCTTCATCGGCGGTGATCACGAGCTTGGACGAGCAATCGGCAATGCGTCCGGCCAGCGAATCCGGCGAGAAGCCGCCGAACACGACGGAGTGGATCGCGCCGATGCGCGCACAGGCCAGCATCGCGATCGCTGCTTCCGGAATCATCGGCAGATAGATCGTGACGCGATCGCCTTTCCGCACGCCGAGATTTTTCAGCAGATTCGCCGCGCGGCACACCTGTTCGTGCAGCTGCCGGTACGTGATCGCTTTGGCTTCGTTCGGATCGTCGCCTTCCCAGAGGATCGCGGTCTTGTCGCCGCGGGTCTGCAAATGCCGGTCCAGGCAGTTTGCCGAAAGGTTCAACTGGCCATCTTCGAACCAGCGCACGTGCAAGTCGTCGGCCGCGAACGAGACGTCTTTGACCTTGGAGAACGGTTTGATCCAGTCCAGGCGTTGCGCCGTGCGTTTCCAGAATCCTTCCGGATCGCGCACCGATTCGGCGTAAAGCTTGTCGTAGTCGCTGGATTTGACGCGCGCCCGCGCGGCGAACTCGGGGCTAACGGGATGCAGGGTCGACATGGCTTCTCCTTGGCAATACGCGGTGCCGCCATCCGTCACAGTAGCGGCTTTGCAACCGCGACCAATACGACTTTAGTCGGTTTTGCGCAAGCATTCGACCAAAGGCGAATGGTCACATCCATCGGCGTGGCGCAGGCTGCGTGCTGCAACGCGCCCATCTCCAGCACGAGGGAGCGCCTGTCGCGGAAGACTCGGCAGGCGCGTTGGCGATGGGCATGAACACAATCGCGACGGAGGGACACATCATGGTAGCTGCGACAGTACAGATGGGAGGCGGGCCGATCACGCGCAATCACGCGCGCGTCATTCTCGCCTCAAGCGTCGGCACGATGTTCGAGTGGTACGACTTCTACCTTTACGGCTCGCTTGCCGCGATCATCGCCAAGCAGTTTTTCTCGGCGCTGAATCCGACCAGTGCGTACATCGTGGCCTTGCTCGCGTTCGCCGCGGGCTTCTTCGTGCGTCCATTCGGCGCCCTGATTTTCGGCCGCCTCGGCGACTTGATCGGGCGCAAGTACACGTTCCTGATCACGATCGTGATCATGGGTTCGTCGACGTTCCTCGTCGGCCTGATCCCCAGTTACGCCACGATCGGCGTCGCCGCGCCGATCATCCTGATCGCGTTGCGCCTGTTGCAGGGCCTGGCGCTCGGCGGCGAATACGGCGGCGCGGCTACGTACGTTGCCGAACACGCGCCGCCCGGCAAGCGCGGGTTCTACACGAGTTTCATCCAGATCACCGCCACGTTCGGTCTGTTCCTGTCGCTGATCGTGATCCTGATCTGCCGCAACACATTGGGCGCGGATTTCGACACCTGGGGCTGGCGCGTGCCGTTCTGGATTTCGTTCTTCCTGCTGCTGATCTCGGTGTACATCCGCCTGCAATTGCAGGAATCGCCGCTGTTCCAGCAGATGAAAGCCGAGGGCAAGGGCTCGAAGGCACCGCTGCAGGAGTCGTTCCTGAAGTGGGACAACCTCCAGATCGTGCTGCTCGCGCTGTTCGGCGCGACCGCCGGCGAAGCCGTGGTCTGGTATGGCGGCCAGTTCTACGCGCTGTTCTTCCTCGGCCAGACGCTGAAGATCGAACCGGTGACCGCGAACCTGCTGATCGCCGGCGCCTTGCTGATCGGCACGCCGTTCTTCGTCGTGTTCGGCGCGCTGTCGGACAAGGTCGGACGCAAGCCGATCGTCATGGCCGGCTGCCTGCTGGCCGCGCTCACGTATTTCCCGATCTTCAAGGGGCTCACGCATTACGGCAATCCGGCGATCGAAACCGCGAGCGCAACGAATCCCGTCGTCGTCTCCGCCGACCCGGCGACGTGCAGTTTCCAGTTCGATCCGGTCGGCAAGACCGTGTACAAGAACTCCTGCGACATCATCAAGAGCGTGCTGACGAAGAGCGGCGTGCCGTATATCAATGAGGCCGCGCCGGCCGGTACCGTCGCTTCGGTGAAGGTCGGCAGCACAAGTTTGCCGGCGTTCGAGGGCGGGCCGCTCGATGCGGATGCGTTCAAGACGCAATCGGCGGCGTTCGGCAAGAGCCTTGGCGACACGCTCAAATCGGCCGGCTATCCGGCCAAGGCCGATCCGGCCGCGGTCAACTGGCCGATGCTGCTCGTGCTGCTGACGATCCTCGTGATCTACGTGACGATGGTTTACGGGCCGATCGCGGCATGGCTCGTCGAGCTGTTCCCGACGCGGATCCGCTACAGCTCGCTGTCGCTGCCGTACCACATCGGCAACGGCTGGTTCGGTGGCTTCCTGCCGACCGTATCGTTCGCGCTGGTCGCCTTCAGCGGCAACATCTACTACGGCCTGTGGTACACCGTGATCGTCTCGGTGATGACGTTCGTCATCGGCACGCTGTTCTTGCGCGAAACCAAGGATGTGGATATTTCCCAATAGCAACAATCCACAAGATATAAAAAAGGGCCGGTTCTGCCGGCCCTTTTTCTATTCGCCGTCCAGCGGTTCTGGCGGGGTCGGTTTGGCTTTGCGCACGCTCGCGCGCAGCGCGTTGATGTCCTTGTCGGTCAGCAGCGCGGCATCGGGACGTGAAGTGGCATCGATCTTCGCCGCCGCAAACGCGAACAGCGCGGCGACCAGCACAACGAGGCCGACGACGAGGGCCAAACCCATGACGCCGGCGGACTTGGTCGAGAATGCCAGCACAAAGGCGCCGAAGGCGAGCAACAGCAGAATCCAGCGCACGGGTTACTCCGATCTGGTGAACGGCGGCATCCTGCCATAGGAGTAACCCGCGTGCGAGAGGACACCAGCAAAACGGCGCAGGTTGGCCGACGGATGGCCAACGCAGGATTCAGGCAAGCGCGCGTAGAATTCGCGCCTGGAGATCGCGTTGTAAACGCACATGGAACCTCTGCAATCGCTGGCACTGGCGGCGGGCCTCGCATGGGCGAGCGGCGTGCGCATGTACGCGGCCGTGTTCATCGTCGGCTTGATCGGCCGGCTGGGCTATGTGCATCTTCCCGAGCATCTGCAGGTGCTCGAACACAATGGCGTGCTGATCGCCTCCGGCATCATGCTGTTCGCCGAATTCCTCGCCGACAAAGTGCCCGGTTTTGATTCGGCCTGGGATTCGATCCACACGTTCATCCGCATTCCGATTGGCGCGATGCTGGCCTGGGGCGCAATGAGCGACGCCGGTGCCGACGCCCAAATCGTTGCCGCGATTCTCGGCGGCGCGATCACCGGCGGCACGCATCTGGCCAAGATGAGCACGCGCGCGGCAATCAACATCTCGCCGGAACCATTCACGAACTGGACCGCCAGTTTCGGCGAGGAAGGCGCGGTGCTCGCAGGCTTGTGGCTCGTATTTCGCCACCCGGTCGTGTTCCTCGTGTTGCTTGTGCTGTTCCTTGCCTTCGTCGCGTGGCTCGTGCCGAAGCTGTTGCGCTTTCTGCGTGGCGTCTGGCGCAGGTTCAAAGGCGAGCGCCCGGCGCCGACCGCGCTGACGAACTGATTCGCAAGCACTGAGACGCACGCGGCGTATTTTCCGGCGATGAACGAACCGATACGCATCAAAGGTCGCGGCGCGGCGTCGAATCCGGAAGGGCGCTTCGAATCGGCGAAACTCGAGGCGTTCGATGACGGCTGGCAACGCGAAGCCGAAACCCCGCCGCATCCGGCGACCAGCGTCACCGAAGAACGCGCGCGCTCGATCATCAGCCGCAACGATTCTCCCGACATCCCGTTTGAGCAGAGCATCAATCCCTATCGCGGCTGCGAACACGGTTGCATTTATTGTTACGCACGGCCGTCGTATGGCTATCTGAACCTGTCGCCGGGACTCGATTTCGAAACCAAGCTGTTCGCCAAGACCAACGCGGTCGAGTTGCTGCGCGCGGAGCTGGCCAAGCCAAGCTATCGCGTCAGCCCGATCAACCTTGGCGCCAACACCGATCCGTATCAGCCGATCGAGCGCCGCTACCAGATCACGCGCCGGATTCTGCAAGTGATGCTCGAGCACAGGCATCCGGTTACCGTGATTACCAAGAACGCGCTCGTCGAACGCGATCTGGATCTGCTCGCGGCGCTCGCGCGCGCGAATCTGGTCTACACGTTCGTATCGATCACGTCGCTCGACAACAAGTTGTCGGCGAAACTCGAGCCGCGTGCGAGCGCGCCGCATCGGCGCATCGCGGCCTTGAAATCGCTGGCCGATGCCGGTGTGCCGTGCGGCGTGATGGTTGCGCCGATCATCCCGATGCTGACCGACCGCTGGCTCGAAGAAATTCTCGAGCGCGCGCGCGCGGCCGGCGCCGCGATGGCCGGCTACACGATCCTGCGTTTGCCGTGGGAACTCAAGGATCTCGTGCGCGAATGGCTGGAACTGCACTTTCCCGAGCGCGCCGAACACGTGCTCAGCCTCGTGCGGCAAATGCGCGGCGGTCACGACAACGATCCGCGCTTCGGTTCGCGCATGCGCGGCGAAGGCGAATTCGCCGAGTTGATCCGCCAGCGTTTCCACATTGCGACGCGCAAACTGGGATTCGGCCGCGGCCGCGACGTGTCCCTCGACACCACGCTTTTCTCGCCGCCGCGCCCAGCGACACCGCAAGGCGAGTTGTTCTAGATCCGCGCTACAACGTGCTGCCGATCACGTTGTCCTTGAGCCGGAAACGCGAATCCAGCGACAACGCCTGACCTTCTTTCAAGCCGAACACGTCGCGGCTAGCGGCGACTTGTTCGGGTTTCAGCCACGGCGCCGGATGCACCGGACCGGGCAAGTACGGCTGCCATTCACCGGGCGCGGCCTTGCGAATCGGGCCGCCGACGACGGAATACACGAATGGCACGATCGCCGTGGTGCCGATCGGTTTGCCGTTGACTGTCTCGGAAATGTCGAACTGCCAGTTCTTGACCGCGGCGATGCTCGATTTTTCGAACACCTCGCGCCAACGTCTCGCCTCGAATTCGGAACTGGGCTTGGCGTTGAGATTCGTCTGGTACGCATCGACGTCGATGACTTTTCCGGCCTCGTCCAGATGCACGTACAGCAATACCTTCGCGCCGAGGCCGACGTGGACGGCTTCCAGCGGATAACGCGGCGGCTTCATCTGCGCATTGCGACGCGGTTCGCCGAAGCGCACGTTGGTAATTCGCAGCAGGTAGTCGTCCTTGCCGGCGATCGGCTCCGCCTGCAAATCCAGGTGCAGCGCGGTTTTCGCCTCGACCGCATGGCCGTCGACGAGGATCGGCTCGAAACGCCAGCCGCGCACGTGGCGATCGACGATATCGGCAACGGCCGGCGTGAGCTTGCCGCTCAGATGGCAGTCGCTGACATGCCCATCGGGCGCGATCTGCACTTCACCGTCGGTGCTCAACTCGAGCACGGCCAATTTCTCAGCGGCCGCGAGAGGCGGACCGGAACCGAGCACTGCGGCCGCAAAAATCATGCGCAAGAACATGCCGTTCCAGGTCCTGGTTTTGACCAGTGCATTGTTGCATTCACCGTATCGTTTCACAAACACGACGGTCAACGGGTTAGGCAACATGGAAGCGTCGCTCAAACTTGCGCCGCTTCACCGTGGTAACGCGTCACCCGTTCGACTTCATTCTTGGAGCCGAGGAATACCGGCACGCGTTGGTGCAGCGATTCGGGCTGCACATCGAGAATGCGCGTGAGCCCGGTCGTTGCCGCGCCGCCGGCCTGCTCGACGATCAACGCCATTGGATTGGCTTCATACATCAGGCGCAGCTTGCCGGGTTTGCCCGCGTCTTTCAGGTCACGCGGATAGATGAAGATGCCGCCGCGCGTGAGAATGCGGTGCACGTCGGCGACCATCGAGGCGACCCAGCGCATGTTGAAATCCGCGCCGCGCGGCCCGGTTTTGCCGGCAAGCAGTTCCTCGATGTAGCGCCGCATCGGCGCCTGCCAGTGGCGCATGTTCGACATGTTGATCGCGAATTCGCGCGTCTCGGCCGGTATGGTCAGATCGCTCCCGGTCAGCACGAAACTGCCGAGCTCGCGATCGAGCGTGAACGCGTGCACGCCATTGCCGAGCGTCAGCACGAACATCGTGCTCGAACCGTAGATCGCGTAACCGGCCGCCACCTGGCTCGTGCCCGGCTGCAGGAACGCTTTCTCGTCCGGCTCCTTCACGCCATTCGGGCAGCGCAGCACCGAAAAGATCGTGCCGACCGAAATGTTCACATCGATGTTCGAGGAACCGTCGAGCGGATCGAACACGAGCAGGTATTCGCCTTTCGGATAGCGGTGCGGAATCGGATGCGGATCGTCCATCTCCTCGGACGCGAGCGCCGCCAGATGGCCGCCCCACTCGTTGGCTTCGAGCAGGATTTCGTTCGACAGCACGTCGAGCTTTTTCTGCACCTCGCCTTGCACGTTTTCGGTGCCGGCCGATCCGAGCACACCGCCGAGCGCGCCTTTGCCGACCGCGATCGCGATCGATTTGCACGCGCGCGCGACGACTTCGATCAGCAGGCGCAGATCGGCGTTGATGTGCTGCTGGTCGCGTTGTTCCTCGATCAGGAATTGGGTCAGCGAAATCGATTTGGCCGGTTTCTTCATGGCGGTGGTTTGGCGGGCGCGAGGACGCGCATTGTCGCATGGGACATGACTGCTGACAGGAGGCTGTCAGCAGCGCCGGCGCACAGTACGCGGCGTGCAATCCGCACCCATTCGCAAAAGGAACCGCGCCATGCTGAACCCGAATGTCCCCGCCTGGTTTGAAATCCCGACCGATGACCTGGACCGCGCGCAGAAATTCTACGAGACCGTGCTCGCGCAGCCGCTGCAACGCCAGAACTTCGGCGGCAGCGATATGGCCGTGCTGCGCGGCGGCGCCAAGCCCAATTCGAGCGGCGCGCTGATCGCCATGGACGATTGCCGGCCTTCCGTGCAAGGCAGCGTCGTCTACATCAGTGTCGACAATCTCGTACCGGTACTCGCGCGTGCACAGGCGCACGGCGGCGATACGCTGGTGCCGCGTACGGCGTTGCCGGAAGGCATGGGCTATTTCGCCCAGTTCCGCGACTGCGAAGGCAACCGCGTGGGCCTGTGGTCGCCGGTATGAAGTCGCGGCGTAAATTCATGCAGTTCGGTTTCGGCGGCGCGGCACTGGCCGCGGTCGCCCACGGGCAGACGCTCGCGGCGGCCAGTACCGCGCTGTTTCGCAATCACCTCGCTCAGGATCTCGCAATGACCTCAACCGATGAACGCCGGCGCGACTGCCCGGTCGTCGAACTGCGCCAATACACGTTGCAGCCCGGCACGCGCGAACGTTTTACCGCGTTGTTCGAGCGCGAATTCATCGAGTCGCAGGAAGAACTCGGCATCACCGTGATCGGTCAATTTAGCGATCTGGACGATCCCAACCGCTTCGTCTGGTTGCGCGGATTCGCCGACATGGCCGCGCGCGGCCATGCGTTGCCGGCGTTCTACACCGCACCGGCGCCGGCGTGGAAAGCGCATCGCGAGGAAGCCAATTCGATGATTGTCGATTCCGACAACGTGCTGCTGTTGCACGCGGCGAAACCGCAGGCGCAGTTTGCGCTGTCACGGCTGGATCGAGCGGCGCCGGGCGCGACGGAAAACGCGCGCGGTCTGCTCGTGGCGACGATCTACTATCTGGATGCGCCGGCCGATGCGGAGTTCGTGGATTTCTTCGAACGTGAGTTGGCGCCGACGCTCGCCGCCAGCGGGATCAAGCCGGCCGCGTATTTCGCCAGTGAGAGCAGCGCAAACAATTTCCCGCGTTTGCCGGTACGCGAGAACGAACCGGTGTTCGCCTGGTTCGCCTTGTACAACGATCAAGGCGAATACCAGCGACGAACAGCCGCACTCCATGAGGTGCGGCACTGGCGCGAGGCGATTGCGCCGACGTTGCGGCATCGACTGAAAACGCCGCCGCAGACCCTGCGCCTTGCGCCGACGCCGCGTTCGTTGCTGCACGTGTGAACGCGGAAATAGGCGCGCGCGCAGCGTCTTGGCAATCGCCGCGGCGCTGGGCGATCATGCCCGGATGCGCCGCGCCGATCGTCTGTTCCTCATCATCCATGCCCTGCGTGGGCGACGCACCGCATTGCCGGCGCGGCGTCTGGCGGACACGCTCAGCGTTTCGCTGCGCACTGTGTATCGCGACGTCGCCGACCTGCAGCGCTCCGGCGTGCCGATCGAAGGCGAAGCCGGCATCGGTTACGTGCTGCGCAAGGGCGCGGACATCCCGCCGCTGATGTTCAACGCCGAGGAACTCGAAGCGCTCGTCGTCGGCTCACGCTTCGTGCGCGCGTTCGCCGGTTCGCGCCTGGCCGCGGGCGCGCAAGCGGCTCTGCTCAAGATCGAAGCGGTGCTGCCGCCGGAATTGCGCGCACGCACGCAACGCTCGCGCATTTTCGCGCCGCCGCGCCGCGACCGCATCGAAGCGACCGACATCATCGACCGCTTGCACGCCGCGATCGCCGCCAGCCAGGTGCTGCAACTGGATTACCGCGACGAGTCCGGGCGCGCCAGTGCGCGCGAAGTCGAACCGCTGTGTCTGGCATTCTGGGGCGGAGCTTGGACGCTCGGCGCGTGGTGCCGCCTGCGCGCGGACTTCCGCAGTTTCCGACCGGATCGCATCGCGCATTTCGCGCCGACCGGCGAGGCTTTCGTCGAAACCGCCGAGCGCGGCCTCGCCGCGTACCTGCGCGCGATGGGCGGCGACGCCGATGCCGCGCAAGGTTGACTAGCGCAACACGCGCAGCGGTATCACTTCCACGCCGTCGCTCCAGTTGCCAACGGCCGTTTGCGCCGCGCCGCCGCCGAGAGCGATGTTGCAGTCGCGGCCGAAGAACGCGCAATCGGCAAGCGCATCGAAATGTTTCCACAACGCGAAGTCGAGCGCATCGACGACGCCGGCGTGCTCGAAATCCGCGAGCAGCGCACGCCGCTGCGGATGCCCATCGAATGTGCCGGCGGGCACACTGTGGTTGGCGATCAATGGCGGTTGTCCGTGCCTGTCGCTGCGCATCTCGAGCACGTTCTTTTGCGCGGCCGGAACGGCACGCGCGCCATCGTAGATGTGCAGGCCGAGTTCCTCGAACGCGCGATGATCGTCGGCGCCGACCATGACGAGCAGGCGCGTCGTCGCCGGCATCGGTGCGAGATCGACGAGCGGCACGCTGGCGCGGCGCTTGCCGCCCTGGCTGCCATCACCGGGTTCCACCGCCATCACGGCGCGAAGTTCCGGCAGGCCTTCGGCCTTGGCAACCGCCGCAAGTTCCGCAGCGAGCACACCGCCGGCGGAGTGGCCGACGACGGCGACGCGTCGCAGATCCGCGTGCAACAAGCCGCGCGTTTCCGGCAGGCTTGCGAGTGCACCGCGCACGCCGGCAACAGCGTTCGGCAGGAATTTCGCAGCAGGAGTGAGCAGGCTGTCCTGGTAATTCGGCCAGATCACGATATTGCCGCGGCGCACGAGGTGATCGATCCACGCCTGATAGTTTTTTGAATCCAGCGCGCCCCAGCCGTGACAGAACACCACCACCGGCGCACTGGCAGGTGCCGGTCCGGTCGGCGTGAACAAGCGCCAGCCTTGCGCGCCTTCGCGCGTACTCGCGATGATTCCGGCGTGCGCGTAGTCGCTGCCGCCGGGTCCGTGTGCCGGTTGCGGCGGCGGCATCTGCGCTGCCGCAGCCGTGCTCGCAAACCACATCATCAGAAATCGAAAACGCATGTGAACTTCCCGCGGCGTCTTGGCGTTAGCATAAACGCGATCATGCCCACGCCGTTGACTTCGCGCACATCGGATCTGCTCGCGGGAATTTCCCTCGCCGGCTTGTTGCTGCCGGAAGCGGTGGCCTATGCGGGCCTGGCCAATCTGCCGCCGCAAGCCGGAGTAGTCGCGTTGTTCGCGGGCCTTATTTGCTATGGCCTGATTGGACGCAGCCGCTACGCGGTGGTCAGTGCGACTTCGTCATCCGCCGCAGTGCTCGCCGCGGCGACGTTGGCCGTGGCCGGGGTCGATGCCGCCCAGCGCGTAGTGCTCGCCGGCCTGCTCGTCGTCGGCAGTGGCGTGGCGTTCATGGTGCTCGGCGCCTTGCGGCTCGGCGCGCTGTCGAATCTCGTTGCACGGCCGGTGCTGCGCGGCTACGGCTTTGGTCTCGCACTCGTGATCATCGTCCGGCAATGGCCGCATCTGGTCGGATTGCCAGGGCTAACCGGCGGATTCTTCGCGCTGCTCGGCGAAATCGGCCTGCGTTTCGACGAATGGAAACCCGCCAGCTTCATCTGTGGCGCGTTGGCGCTGGCCGCGCTGTTCGCGCTCGAACGCCTGCGCAAGCTGCCGGGCACGTTGCTGGTGATTGTCGTCGGCATCGCGGCATCGCCCTGGCTGGCCACGCATGCGGTGGAAACGATTGGTCCGATCCAATTGGCTTTGCACTGGCCCGAATTCGCGTTGCCAGCCAGTGCGCAGTGGCTGGGCTTGAGCGAACTCGCGCTCGCGCTGATGTTTGTTCTCTACGCGGAATCGTATGGCTCGATCCGCACATTCGCGCTCAAGCACGACGAGGAAGTGCGACCGGATCGCGACCTCGTCGCGCTCGGCGTCGCCAATATCGCCGCCGGTTTGCTGCAGGGCGCGCCGGTCGGCGCCGGCTATTCGGCGACATCGGCGAATGAAGCGGCCGGTGCGCGGTCACGCCTGGCCGGCTTGTGTGCGGCGTTGACCGTGCTCATCATGCTCGTGCTGTTCCTGCCGTGGATCGAGCGCACGCCGCGCCCGGTGCTCGCGGCGATCGTCATCCACGCTGTCAGTCATTCGCTGCGCGTTGACGAGTTCCGCAAGTATTTCGTCTGGCGACGCGGGCACCTGCCGGCGCTCGCCGCGGTATTCGGCGTGCTCGTGTTCGGCGTACTCGACGGCTTGTTGTTCGCCATCGCTTTCAACGTCGCACTGCTGCTGCATTCACTCGCTACCCCGCGGTGGTCGGTGCTGGGCCGAGTGGGCGCACACGATTACGTGAATTCCGCACGCTTTCCGCAAGCGGTCACTGTGCCGGACATGCTCGTGCTGCGTCCGGAGCAGCCCCTGTTCTTCGCCAATGCTGAACCGCTGCTCGCACAGGCGCGCGAACAGGTGCGGCGTGACGAAAGCGTAAAGCTCGTCGTGCTGAGTCTGGAAGAGTCACCGGATCTGGACGGCACCGCACTCGAGGTGTTGCGCGAGTTCTGCGATTGGCTGGAGGCGCGCGGGATCAGCATCCGCGTGGCGCGGCTCAAAGAAGACGCACGCGATGCGCTGGTGCGCGCGAAGTTGACACAGCTGCCGGCGCCGGCGCTGGATTTTTCCAGCGTCGACGATGCCGTGCGCGGTGAGTGTCCGCAATAGGGAAACTCTGCGATCATGCGTTTTTCGATCTATGGAAGAGTTCGATGAAGTCGTATCGCTTCGCTGCCCTGTTTGCATTGCTCGCGTCCATGTCGGTGTTTGCCGATACGCCGAAATTGGAAAGCGCCGACGCGCGCTTCGAAGCGCTGTACAAGGCCGAATGGGCCTGGCGCGTGGAGCAGTTCCCGGGCATCGACGACGAGGACGGCGGCGCCAAGGTCGACGACCGCCTGGCGCGCGTGGATGCGGCGACACAAGCCCGGCAGCTCGCGTACTGGGACGACGTGTTGCGCAAGCTCGGCACCATCGCGACGACCGAATTGTCGCCCGACAACAAAGTCAACTACGCCGTGTACAAGCCGCAGATCGAGAACCTCGCGGCGAACGTGCGCCTGCGCGCGTACGAGATGCCGTTCAACAGCGATTCGCAGTTCTGGTCGGACCTCGGGTTCATGTCCAGCCGGCACCTGAAGACCGCAGCGGAAGCCGAGCATTACATCGCGCGCCTGAACGACGTGCCGCGCTATTTCGACGAACAGATCGTCAACATGCGCGCCGGACTCAAGCGTGGTTTCAGCGTGCCGCGCGCCGTACTCTCCGGACGCGATGTATCCATTTCCACTTATAGCAATGTAAGCAATCCGCAAGACAGCGACTTCTACAAGCCGTTCAAGGAACTGCCGGCGACGATTCCCGCCGACGTGCAGGCGAAGTTGCGCGCCGCTTGCGCGCAGGCGATCCGCGACCGCGTGATTCCGGCGTACGCGAAACTGCTCAAGTTTTTCCGCGACGACTACGTACCGCACGCGCGCACGACGATTGCCGCCGAAGCACTGCCCGACGGCAAGGCGTTCTATCGTCAGCAGATCCGCGAGTACACGACGCTGGATCTGCAGCCCGAGGCGATCCACGCAATCGGCTTGAAGGAAGTCGCGCGCATCGAAGCCGAGATGCGCGAGTCGATGGCGAAGACCGGATTCAAGGGCGACTTCGCCGCATTCCAGAAATTCCTGCGCACAGACCCGCAGTTCTACGCGAAGACGCCGGAAGAACTGCTGATGCACGGCGCGTGGATCGCCAAGCGCGTCGACGGCAAGCTCGCGCAATTCTTCGGCCTGCTGCCGCGCGGCCGCTTCGGCATCGAGCCGGTGCCGGCGTCGATCGCGCCGTTCTGGACCGCCGGCCGCGGCAGCGCGCACACATATTGGCTCAATACCTACGACTTGCCGTCGCGGCCGCTGTTCAATCTGCCGACGCTCACGTTGCACGAGTCCGCGCCTGGCCATGCGCTGCAGGGCGAGCTCGCCGAGGAGCAGAAACAGCAGCCGGAATTCCGCAGCAAGAGCTACATTTCCGCGTACGGCGAGGGCTGGGCGCTGTATTGCGAATGGCTCGGCAAGGAAATGGGCATCTACCAGACGCCGTACGAGGAGTTCGGCCGCGAGAGTTACGACATGTGGCGCGCCGCGCGCCTGGTGATCGACACCGGCATTCATCACAGCGGCATGACGCGCGACGAAGCGATCGCGTACCTGGCCGGGCACACCGCGCTGAGCCAGCACGAAGTGGAAACGGAAGTCGACCGCTACATTTCCTGGCCCGGACAAGCGCTGAGCTACAAACTGGGCCAGCTGAAAATTTCCGAGCTGCGCGCGATGGCGGAAAAAGAACTCGGAGAAAAATTCGACGTCCGCAAATTCCACGACGCGATCCTGGAACTGGGCTCGGTACCACTGCCGGTGCTCGACGAGCACATCCAGAAGTTCGTGGCGGCCGCAAAAAAGCCTTAGTCAAACCGTCGGATTTTTTATCGCAAACGGAGAAAGATCATGAAGCGCGTAACGGGAATCGGCGGCATTTTCTTCAAGGCGAATGATCCAAAGGCTCTCGGCGCCTGGTACCGGGATCACCTAGGATTGGACGTGAGCAGCTGGGGCGGCGCCATCTTCAACTGGGGCGGGCCCGACAGCGAGAAAGGCATGACGATCTGGAACGCGTTCAAGAGCGATACGAAATATTTTGAGCCCGGCACCGGCAGCTTCATGATCAATTTCCGGGTCGCCGACCTGCACGCGCTGCTCGCCGCGCTCAAAAGCGAAGGTTGCAACGTCCTGGACCGCACCGAAGAATCCGAGCACGGCAAGTTCGGCTGGGTCATCGACCCCGAAGGCAACAAGGTAGAGCTTTGGCAGCCGCCCGAAGAGTAATCCTTGCGCTAACCATTGGCTGAGGCGGACGGCGCCTCGTCAACGCTTGTCGCCGATCGCGAGCAACGTGAAGGTACCGTCGATGACGCTGCGCCGCGGATGCGGCTCCGCGGCAGTCGCTGCCGGAGCGGGCGCGAACTCCGCAGCAACCGTGTAGATGCGATGCGTTTTCGGATCGAGTGCGAGCGTGCGCGCGCTCGCTTGCGTCGGCACGGTGGCCACGACACTGTAATGGTCGGCATCATCTTGATGCACGACCGTCAACGTGCCATCGACGCCATTCGGGCTGAAGATCAGCGCGCGCTCGGCATCGAACGCCACCCCGTCGGGACCCTTGCCGATCGCCACGCTGGCCACGTGCTTGCCATTGCGTGCATCGGTCACGCTCAGCTGTTGATTGCCGCAGGCCGAGAACAGGCGATGGTGGTTTACATCGAGCGCGAGCCCGGTCGGTTCTTCGCAGTCCTGCAGTTTCCATGTCGCCGTCACTTTCGCCTTCGCGGCATCGATGCGCACGAGCTGAGCGGTGTCTTCGATGTTGACGAACACGATGCCGCGATGATTGCTCACCGCGAACTCGGGTTTGCCAGGCAGGGCGATCGTCGACAGCGTCTTGCCGGTGACGGGATCGAGCACACTGGCATCGTGGCTGCCGCCGTTGAACACGAACAGATGGCGTGTCATGTGATCCATCAGGAGGATGTCCGGATTCTTGCCCTGCACAGGGAATTCGCGCACGGGCTTTTCCGAATCAAGATCGAATTCGGTGACGCTGCCGGCGTGGCCGTTGCTCACGAACCCCCGCCGCAGCAGCGGCGCCAGCGCAACGCCGTGCGCGCCATCCATGCTCGGAATCGTCGCGATGACCTTGCCTGCTTCGGTGTCCACGACCAGCACGCGGTCACCGCGCGTGATGTATAGCCGGTGCGTGGCCGGATCGACGCTCAGACAGTCCCAGCCGCCGGGTCCGCCGAGCGCGACACGCTGCAGCACGGCGTAATCCGCAGCCACAGCAGAACCGGCGAACAACGCCGAGGCGAAAGACAGCGCCATGCATGGAAGCGGGCGGGCGGGCAGGGCCATGACAGCATTCCTCTGGTTCGCGGCGGTGTGTCGTCTATAATGCCGTGTAATCTGCGAAAATTACCTGAATCCCGAGCCGCCATCCGGCTCCGGCATTCCGCCGCACAACATGCGCCCGTAGCTCAGCTGGATAGAGTAGTGGCTTCCGAAGCCAGTACTCACCCTTGCGATATACTTCGAAATTGGGCACAAAGGCTTTACTCAGATTTCCACTTGCCCAAGAATAATTTCCTTTAGAAACGCGCCCGTAGCTCAGCTGGATAGAGTAGCGGCTTCCGAAGCCGTTGGTCGGGGGTTCGAATCCCTCCGGGCGCGCCAAAGGGCTCTGTGCCCATCCTGTGCTGTGGTCATACCAGCAATTGCTGTCAGTTTTGACATTAATTGCTTGGACCCGAATTGACAGTAATTGCCTGTAACTTTTGACAGTAATTAGGCCGAAATCAGGCATTTCAGCACTATAGCGCGCCGGCAAGACCAAGAGACAAGGTGCTTGATGGTAAGTTATGCGCAACGCATAGCCCGCCGCATCGAGACACACCTTGCACTGGATAGCCCCTTCCGAAAAAGACTCCACCGCGGAAAGCGCCTGTGGGATGCCGCTGACCAGTTCCGCGCGAACTCCGGGCTCAAGGCGAAGGAATATTCCGGCCCTACCGGGGACAACAAACCGCCGGGTGCTTGGCTACAACCGCGCGTATCTCGTTGGGTGTTCTTCGTCCGCGGTTGAGAAGGATCGGAACTCTGGGTCTACGATGGGAAGTCGATAATTGATCGTTTCGCGATGCCTTAAGTAAGTGAGGTACTCATTGAATCCGAATGTCGAGCGTAAGCCTTGGATAGCATTGCTGCTGGGGATTTTTCTCCAGCCGTTGTCTTGGGTCTATGTGGGAAGGTTTGGGACCGGACTAATCGTCTACGCCGCAGTCTATGGAGTGATCGCACTCATGGGCTGGACTGGTGTTATCCAGAGCGTGGCCGGATATTACGTTTCGTTGGTATTGGTCCTTGCATTGCTTCCTATTTCGATACTGATGCCATGGGCTATCGCCAAGAGAGTCCGAGGCAATTTCGTGCCTCGATGGTACAACCGATGGTATGGATATCTCTTGGCCTGGTGCATCGTGACCATACCAAGTGTGCTGATCACAACGGAGAGGGGCAGATTGTTCGGCTTCGAGAGCTTTCGTATTCCGAGCGGGGCGATGATGCCGACATTGGAGGTTGGCGACTATCTCCTCGTCGATTCTCGTCCAAGAACGGTAACTAAAATCAATCGCGGCGACGTATTCGTGTTCCGCTATCCGAATCAGGAGCACAACCTTCGCAAAGAGGGTCTGAACTACATTAAGCGCGTGATCGGTCTGCCAGGCGATGAAATCACCTATCGCCGCAAGACGCTGTACATCAACGGAAAGGAAGTCCCGCAAACGGATGTCGGGCGAATGGCTGGTGCAGAAATTCACGAGGAGATGCTGCCCGAGGCAACACATCAGATCCTGAAATCCAGCGTACTCATACCAGGCCGCGAAGGCAGTTGGCAGGTACCCGCTGGACGATACTTCGCGATCGGCGACAATCGCGACAACAGCGAGGACAGCCGGTACTGGGGCACCGTACCGGAGCAAAATGTGGTTGGCAAAGCCTCAGTCGTCTGGATGCATTGGGACACCGAAGGCGGCTTCAATTGGTCGCGGGTGGGGCTTATCCAATGAAGAACTGAAACACCGACGCATGAGACATGCAACACGGCACTCGTTACCGGTGGCGTCGCTCACGAGCGGCAGCAGTGGGCCGACAGCGGCTGCCTGCAAAATCGAATCTGCGCCTTCGGCTACAATGCCGCGCCCCGCAACGGGGCCAACCAGGAGCGTGTCATGTCCTCCAGCAACTTCTGCTTTCGAGCGCAGTAGCAAACGCCGCAAAGGCTTCCCTTCCGAGAAGCGCGTCAAGAAAGGCGAGCGCGTCGTCCACGGCGACAAGGAATTGATTCGAGAAACTGGGGCGCAACGACCTGTGCCCCTGCGGATCCGGGAGGTTGTTTCAAGAAGTGCTGTCTGAAGTCTGGTCGCCTCGATGGCTCCGACCGACTCCACTATTCGAGGTAATCACGGGCGGCCATTGTGCCGCCCGCTTCATTTTGCTTTGCGACGGAGGCGAGTGAACTCCGAGAACTCCCATTGGCGCATAGCGAGCAACATGCTGCATCCGTTCTTTGCTTCGAGCGGGAGGCGTGCATCGCGCCGAGCATATTCCTCGAATTCCTGCGCTAAACGTTCGACGGCCGCCTTCATTTGCGTAAGCGAGATTTCCGATAGCATTCCGCCGATGAATCGGAACTCATCCGTTGGAGCGCTGAACGGAGAGTGTAAGAATTCCGGAGCGACGCGATTGAGAAAAAACTCGTGTACCGGCCCGTCTTTGCGCCAAGCGAAGTTACGCGCTGTGAGCTTGCGGATTCGGTGCGGCGGCCTGTAGTCGACGATACCCAGCTCGTCCAAACGTAAGAGCGCCGAAATCAAACTGTTGTCGTCGAGCTGGAAGGTCGAGGTGATCTCGTTCCATTTCCAGTCGTTAACGACCAGGTAGCTCACAACCAGCAAACGCGGGTCTTTCACTAGCGCCCGTTCCTGTTGCTCGCTGAGTTGTGTCAGCAACGTTGTTCCTGTCGTTGTTTGTGCGAGATCAGCGATAGAGAGCTCCAGTACGTCGCAAATGCGATCGAGCCGGCTCAGGGAGAAATCGCCACGGCTAAGATCTCGCTTCACGGTCGGTTCGCTGACACCAATGGCGACTGCCAAGTCGCGATAGGTCATGCGTCGCTGCCGCAGCGTGGCGCGAATGGCCTGAACAATCGAAGTGGCTGCGCTCATCAAGATCACCGGCTCATAACGGGTATCAGAAAATGATACCGGAATGACAATACCGTATCACCCACGCACGGAAATTTGCTGCATTTCACGAACGGAGGTAGTTCTGTTCGCAATTTCACCGCATGCCAACTGCTGGGGCCCGAAAGAAACGTGAACGCGATCCTTGTCCATGGCATGGGGCGAACCCGCCTCTCGCAAGTGTTGCTCGCCAGGCGGCTACGCAGCTATGGCTTTGCCGTACACGTCTTCGGCTACTCCACACTTCAGTCCTTCAAAACGTGCGTAGCACGCCTGGCCTCATGCGTCCGGGACTTGGACGCGCGGGAGCCGTTCGTTCTCGTCGGGCACTCACTCGGCTGCGTACTCATCCGAGCAGTGCTCCCTCAGTTGGAACCCTTTCGGCCCGTGGCATGTTTCTTTCTTGCGCCGCCGAGCCGCGTGACCAAGGCCGCGCGATTCTTCGCGGAGAATCCCCTCTATTGGCTTCTTACTCGCGATTCTGGACAGTTCTTGGCGGACGAATCGTTCATGGATTCTCTCGCCATACCGACTGTACCGGTCCGCGTCTATGCGGGCACAGCAGGGTACAAAGGGCGATTTTCACCATTCAAGCACGAAGACAACGACGGCATCTTGGCTGTCGCTGAAACACCGCTCACCTCACACGACGAGGTCGTCCGCGTTCCCGCGATTCATACCTTCATCATGAACTCTGCGATGGTTTCCAGAGATATCGCCACGACGACAGCATCGCTGCGTGGGTTGGGCTCCGCGTCATGACCATTGTCACTGCGATTTTCGTGATCCTACTTGTGGATTTCGTTTCCGGCGTCGTCCACTGGGCTGAAGATACGTTTTGGACGGAGCACACGCCGGTATTGGGCAAATGGATAGTTTGTCCAAACGTGGTTCATCATCGAGATGCCAGTGCCTTCGTGAGAAATTCTTGGTTTCAGAGCTCCTGGGACCTGCTCATAGGAGGGTTGGTTATCCTCGGAGTAGCGCGGCTGACGGGTGTATTGTCATGGCCTGTGTGGCTATTCGTCGTGATCGGCGTCAATGCAAACCAGCTCCACAAGTGGAGCCATATGAAAGACGCCGATATTCCGGCGTTTGTTCGTCTTCTACAGGGCTGTCGCGTGCTGCAATCGAGGCTGCATCACTGCGCACACCATCGCGGTGAAAAGAATTCCGCCTATTGTGTGGTGACGCCCTTTGTAAATCCGGTGCTAGATGGGCTTGGTTTCTGGCGCGCCTTGGAACGAATACTGGTGCCCGTGTTTGGGGCGCCACGCAGAGAGGATTTGTTGTGGCGATTGAAGGCATGAACTTGTCGCCCGCGGCGCGATCCTTGTTGCACTTGTTGAGTCTTGCCCTTGCTCTTCCCGGCGTTGGGCTCGCAGCGGCCTGTCTCGTTTTCGGCAATGGCATTGTTACCAACTCGCTGTCTAGCTTCATTGGCGTCCTGCTAGACACCGGCGCGTGGCTGCTTCCGTGGGGTCTGCTGGCCTGCGCAGTGGTGCTGGCAGCGCTAGTAATAGGTGGCCTGACCGGACGCTTTTGTTGGCTTGCAAGTTCCTGTGTCGCGAGTTTGGCAATCCTCAGCAGTGTGGTCGTATTGATTCTCACGGTGCTTAATTTCTCGCCCGAGCATCTATTGGTTCTCGTGCTCGCGATGTCTTCGGCATTTCTGAGCGGCTGGCTGCAACTGCGTACAAGTAAAAGGGTAATCAGGGGTAGCTTATGAAACTGCGCGCGTTCGCACTCCCGCTGCTGATCCTGTATCCACTGTACGCGGGCGTGATGTTCTCCAAGCAGGAGCAGATTCTGTTTCCCGCATCATCGGATAAACACTATCCGCTTAATGTGCCGCAACCGGAGAACGGCAAACTTGTTGAAATCCCGGCTTCATTCGGCAAGGTTCGTGCGTTCTACCAACCGGCAGCCGGACCGGTGATCTTGTACACCCACGGCAATTTCGAGTGCATCCAGGATTCGTTTTCGCTCGTACGCCCGTTGGTCAATGCAGGTGTCGGCGTTCTGCAGGTTGAATTCCCCGGCTTCTGCGGCGCCGACGCCGATCCCTCGTTCAAGAACATCGTCGAAGCGGAGAATCTCGCCTACGACTGGCTCGCCCAACAAGCGGAAGTCGACAAGTCGCGCATCGTTGCGATGGGTTACTCCATCGGTGGCGGCGCCGCGAGCGAACTCACGCGACATCGTTCAGTGCGTGCGTTGATCTTGCTCTCGACATACAGCTCGCTCGAAGACATGGCTCACCGCTTCATGCTTCCCGGATTCCTGGTGCGCTATCCGTTCGACAACATCGCGCGCGTGCGCGAGTACAACGGCCCAGTCTTCTTCGAACACGGCAAGCACGATCAGGTGATCCCATTTGCACTGGGACAGAAGCTAGCGCAGAGCAAACCGGGGAGCGAGTTTGTCGCGCTTGATTGCGGGCACGACACCTGTCACTTCGATCAGACATTGTTTATCGAGCGCGTCCCTGCGTGGCTTGCCAAAAATGGCGTAATGGCCTCAAGGAAGAGCTGGCCCGAGATGGTCTCTATTCCTACCTCGGAAAGCCAGACGCACGAGTGAGGCTCTGACTGCAAGCGTTATTCCATCTTACGGAGTACGGCAATCATGGCATCTGGTATTCAAGACCTCGAGACATTCGTCCGAGCTGCGCTCACACACGGCTCGGCCAAGGCAGATATCCAAAAAGGATTGCTTGAGGCAGGCTGGCCGGCGGAACAAGTTCGGAGCGCGCTCGCGTTGTTCGCGGATGTTGCGTTCCCCGTACCGATACCGAAGCCCCGCCCGTATTTGTCGGCAAGCGAGGCATTCAGCTATCTGCTGCTCTTCACGACGTTGTACTTGAGCGCCTACTATTTCGGATGTCTGCTGTTCGAATTCGTCAATCTTCGATTTCCGGACGCGGCGTCCAACGAATACAGCTGGCGCTCACCGATGGAGTCCATTCGTTGGTCGGCATCTTCTGTGGTCGTGGCATTCCCTATCTTTCTGCTCTTATCGCGAAACATTTATCGAGAACTCGCCCTTAATCCAATCAAGCGCTTATCCGCCATACGGCGGTGGTTGACCTATCTCACGCTGTTCGTGACTGCAGGTTTTCTGATCGGTGACCTGACGACGTTGGTCTACAACGCGCTCGGCGGCGAGTTGACCGTCCGTTTCATCCTCAAGGTACTCATCGTCGGCGCGATCGCTGGCACGAGCTTCGGGTTCTACTTGTGGGATCTGCGCGGCGAGGAGCGCGAAACATGAATCGCGCAGCCGGAGTCAGAATTCTAGTTGGTTTGGTTACGACGGCCGTCATTGCGGCGGTGATTGCGGCCATCATCGTGTTGGGCTCGCCAGCGCAACAGAGGCAACGTCATCTCGACGAACGCCGCGTTCGCGATCTCTCGAGCATCTCGGCAAGCATTAACCTCTATTCGAGCACCCATAGCGCGTTGCCACCCGACCTAGCTGCGCTTGGAAAAGAAGCTGGCCCGCGCCGCGCGCCGAATGATCCAGAGACCGGCGCGCCGTACGAATACTCCGTACTGGCGGATGAATCCTATCGGGTGTGTGCCACCTTTGCGTTGCCGTCGCCTGAAACCGATGCGCCGTACGTGGAACGCGATGGATGGACACACGCCGCCGGCAGACAGTGTTTCGAGCGCAAGCAAAAGATTGGCAAAAACTAGCGTAGCGCAATTGCATTCGTAAACGGGAGGAAGGCATGAATGGTTTGATCCGAGTGAGCATGGTTGCGCTGTTGTTCACACTATCCGGCTGCGCGTCTATGTTGGGTCAGCCCAGCCACACGGCACACGCCGGTAGTGTCGTCGATTATCTCTATCCCGATGCCAAGGCAGCGCCGCAAATGCAGCCCGAAGTAACTCATCTGCATCCGCCGGTGCGTGTTGGTATCGCGTTCGTTCCTGGCAGCACGTACGGCGCAGGGCCCACTGAGGCGGAGAAGATGAAGTTACTCAGCCAAGTGAAGGACTCCTTCGCGAAGTATGGCTACATCGGCAGCATCGAATTCATTCCAAGCTCTTATCTGCGTCCACGTGGCGGCTTCGAGAATCTCGATCAGATCTCACGCATGTTCAACGTCGAAGTGATCGCGCTGGTCTCCTACGACCAGATCCAGTTCAACGACACGAATTCGTTGGCAGTGCTGTACTGGACGATCGTCGGCGCGTACATGATCCATGGTGACAAGTACGACGTGCAAACGCTGCTCGATACCTCCGTGTTCGATGTCGGCAGTCGCAAACTGCTGTTCCGCGCACCCGGCAGCAGCGAGGTCAAGGGCACTGCGTCGATGGCCGGGTTCAGCGAGCACAGCCGAATTGCACAGGAGCAGGGCTATCAGAAGGCGGTGGATCAGATGATTCCGGCGTTGCGTTCGGAACTTGAGGAGTTCAAGGAGCGCATCAAGACCGATGCTGCCTACGCCGTGGAAAACAAACCCGGTTACGCCGGCGACCTTGAGTGGGTCGGACTGGCGCTCGCCGTGCTGCTGTTCGGAATGGCGTATGCGCAACGCCGTCAAAGCTGAGGTACTCGTACCGAGCGTCGTGTTCTCGAGTCTGTGTGTTGGCCTCGCTTTCGCGCCGGATTCGTTAGTTCGCGAGTTCGCGCTCAATCGCACCGCCGTTCGAACCGGCGAATGGTGGCGGCTGTGGACCGCGCATCTCGTTCACTTCTCGCCGAGGCACGCATTATTCGATGCGGGGGCCGCATTGCTGTTGGGGCGCGTCGCCGAGACTTTTCTTGGCAAGCGCGATGTTGCAATGGCTTTGCTACTCGGAGCTCCGCTGCTGTCGATAGCGATGCTGCTGATTCTCCCGAACTTGATGGACTATCGAGGCGCATCGGGGCCGGCGACGCTTCTCGGAGTGATGGCCGGCGTTGGCTTGTGGCATAGCAGGCCCAAGTTTCGTGCACCCACCGCATGCCTCGGAGTTCTTTTCCTGGCGAAGGTAGCCAGCGACGCGTTCGGAGTCCCAATGACGTTGACGAATTTGCCGACCAATGTGAGCATCGCATGGCAGGTTCACTTGATTGGCGTCGCACTTGGCCTCGCGGTGTCCATCCTGATGTGCAAAGTCGACTATCCGGCAGAAAACGCAGCGACAGTATCTCGTTGCCTCGGCTGAGTTTTTCTGGCCGCTATCACAATTTCGACGCGATATGCCCGAAACAATTGGCCGGCACGCTGCTCAAGGAACTGCTGACGAAGGTTTCCGAGATTCCGGCCACGGTCGATTTCGACGTTTGCGGTCGCGTCTTCGAATATTTCCTCGGCGAGTTTGCGCGCACCGAGGGGCAGAAAGGCGGCGAGTTCTACACGCCGCGCAGGAGGCAAAAGCCAAGAAAGCAACCAAGATCTGAGGCATACTGCGCCGCCAAAAGGGCGGCTCACGATTCAGTGAAGATCCCGGCTCAAAGTTCGGCGGAAAATCAACAAGCAAGGCTGTACCGACGGGAGATGCGTGAGTAACGAGCCTGCGATATTGCCCGTTGACGATCATCACGCGCTGCTCTCCGCGCTGCGCTGGAAGCGTCGTGCCGCACTGTGGAGCGGAGCGATCTTGGTGGCGCTCGCTGCCATCGTTTTTGCTAAAGGCAGCGACCTTTGCTACGGATTGTTCAAACAGCTCCTGGCGCACTCACGGTGGTGGCCCGTGGTAGTGACGCCTCTTGGCTTCGCAGTCCTTGCCTGGCTGACGGAAGGCGCGTTTCGAGCAACGCGTGGCAGCGGCATTCCGCAGGTCATCGCGGCCGTAGATCGCGAAGACGATGCACCATTTCGCGAGCGCCTCCTGGCATTGCCCGTGGCCCTGGGGAAACTCGTCCTCACATTGTTCGCCATGCTGGTCGGTGCGTCAGTCGGTCGCGAGGGACCCACCGTTCATGTCGGCGCAGGCCTGATGGTGTGGCTCGCGCAACGATTCG